>ULVA01005677.1_pt1 | contig 39393 bp, 42 predicted proteins | sample 1958811 | NCBI WGS metagenome assembly ULVA01 (sample SAMEA4835768, study PRJEB28245) | human gut metagenome | biome: gut microbiome; material: fecal sample | place: Denmark | collected 2008
ATAAGGGGCTAGCCTAGTGATAGGTTAGCCTACTTTCTTATGTGGATTCTTTATGCATTTGGTTCTGCCTTTTTTGCAGGACTTACAGCAGTTCTCGCAAAATGTGGTATTGAACATACAAACTCTCATCTAGCCACTGCATTACGTACTATTGTCGTACTCATCTTTTCATGGATCATGGTAGGAATAGTTGGCTCATTTGATACAATCCATACAATCACCCATAAGACATTTCTATTCTTAATTCTTTCTGGAATATCTACTGGGGCGAGCTGGTTATGTTACTTTAAGGCATTACAACTAGGAAATATTAATAAAGTCACAGCTGTAGATAAGACAAGTGTTGTATTGACGATCATTCTTTCTCTTATATTCTTCAAAGAAAGTGTTACAGTCTATAAGATTATAGGTATGATCAGCCTTACAACAGGTACATATTTAATGGTAGAAAAGAAGGAAGATAATAAACAGACAAGTAATACCTGGTTACTTTATGCTGTTCTTTCTGTTGTCTTTGCAAGTTTGACGACTATACTTGGTAAGATAGGAATCACAAATATTGAAAGTAATTTAGGGACAGCTATTCGTACAAGTGTTGTACTTATTATGAGCTGGATTGTGGTTTTTGTGACGCATAGTCAAATGAATATGAAGAGTATACCAAAGAAAGAATATCTCTTTATTGTGTTATCAGGCTTAGCTACAGGAGGATCCTGGTTATGCTTCTATCATGCCCTGCAGTCAGGACCAGCAAGTCTAGTCACTCCTATTGATAAGCTCAGTATTCTATTTACTGTATTATTCTCTTATCTTATTTTCCATGAGAAACTCTCTAAGAAATCATTACTTGGATTAATACTAATAGTATCTGGCACATTGGTTATGCTTCTCTAACAAAAGTTATACTCCTCTAACTTTTTTTGTTCACAAACCTTCTCTATAGTGTTATTATGATTTTGTTAGTTAGGACTAACAGAGGAGGAAAAGAATATGAAAGATTTATTCAAAAACAAATTATTATGGTCATTTGTAGGTGGTGTAGCCGCTACAGTGGCAGGTAGTAAGTTCGTAAAGAGCGATTGTGCAAGAAAAGCTGCAGTAAAATCAGTTGCGACTGGTATGCAGTTAAAGGATCAGGCACTTGCATCATATGATACAATTGTAGAAGACGCAAAAGATATCTATGCTGAAGCGAAAAGCAAGAAAGAAGCAAAATAGGGAATAGTTATTTCCTATTTTTTAGGTGATAAGAGAATGTTAGAGTATCGTATAGTACATGACATCCCAGGACGTATGAGAATACGTTATGGTCGTTATCGCTTTTCTAGAAATAAGGCACTTGCCTTACATTTCGCATTATGTAAATGGGATATGGTTGAATCAGCCGATGTCAATGAAAGAACAGGTTCTATTCTATTTACTTATAGTGTTGATCAAAGAGATGCTTTGATTGACAAAATCAACTCTTTAGATATCTCTCACTTTGATGATGCACCCTATGAAAAGATCATTAAAGAAAACAAATATCTTATAGATCATCGTGATATCAACGATCAATACATTGGAAAATTCGCTGCAATCATCACAAGAAGATATGCCTCTAAATGGTTTTTACCATTACCAGTAAGAAACGTATTAACCATTTATCATACAATTCGTTATGTAAAAGAAGGACTTAATTCTCTTGTACATAAACGTATTGATGTACCAGTACTTGATGCCACTAGTATTTCTGTTTCTTTATTATCAGGACAATGGGGTACAGCACGTAATATCATGTTCCTATTGAATATCTCTTCATTACTTGAAGATTATACAAAGAAAACAACATCATTACAGCTTAAAGAAACATTGTCTGTCAATATTGATAAAGTATGGGTATTAGAAGAAGGAAAAGAAAAACAGATTCCTACAACTCATTTACAGAAAGAAGATATTGTAGTCGTACAGACAGGATCTATGGTTCCAGTAGATGGCGAAGTAGTAAATGGTGAAGCCATGATCAATGAATCAAGCTTTACTGGTGAACCATTAAGTAAGATGGTAAAACAAGGAAGTTCTGTTTTTGCAGGTACTGTTGTAGAAGAAGGTAAGATTTATATCAAGGTAAGAAATCTACAATTAGAGAGTCGTATTAATAAGATCGTAGATATGATTGATACGAATGAATCACTCAAGGCTGGTATCCAATCAGGGGCTGAACATCTTGCAGATGCAATTGTCCCTTATAGTTTTGTAGCTTTTTTTGGATTATTACTTGCCACAAGAAACCTTACACGTGCTTCTTCTGTATTACTTGTAGACTATTCATGTGCGATTAAGTTATCTACATCTATTTCTATTATTAGTGCAATGCAGGAAGCAGGTCGTCATTCTGTTATGGTTAAGGGTGGTAAATACCTAGAAGCAATGGATCAGGCAGATACGATTGTCTTTGATAAAACAGGAACTCTCACAAATGCTCAGCCATTTGTACAAAAGGTTACTCCAATAGGGAACTATACACGTGAAGAAGTATTACGTATTGCAGCTTGTTTAGAGGAACATTTCCCACATAGTGTAGCGAATGCGATAGTAAAACAGGCATCATCTGAACATTTGCATCATGAAGAAGAACATGCAGAAGTCAAATATATTATTGCACATGGTATTGCGACAGTATATCGTGATCAGCGTGCTATTATTGGTAGTGATCATTTTGTATTTGAAGATGAACATATTACTAAAACAGAAGAAATAGAAACACTCATCAATAACTTACAAAGTGAAGGAGCAAGCTCTTTGATATTCCTCGCAATAGGTGGAGAACTCGCTGGTATTATTTCTATCTATGATCCACTCAAACCAGAAGCAAAAGAAACTATTCAAAATTTAAGAAGTAGTGGTTTTAAGAATATCATCATGTTAACAGGTGATAGTGAGAATGCGGCTAAGCATATTGCAGAAGAACTCAATATTGATGGTTACTTAGCAGGCGTATTACCTGAAGATAAAGCAAACTATGTCAAAAAATTAAGAGATGAAGGACATAAAGTTGTGATGGTAGGGGATGGTGTTAATGATACCCCAGCCTTGTCTTGTGCAGATGTCTCTATTTCTTTACAGGATAGTTCAGATATAGCGAGAGAACTTGCGGATGTGACACTTACTTCTTCATCATTAGAAGAAATTGTCGTATTTAAACAATTATCAAAACTATTAATGAAAAGAATCAAGCGTAACTATACAAGAATAGTCACTTTAAATACTGGATTAATATTATTAGGTATGTTTGGTGTCTTACCTGCAAGTACAACATCACTTATTCATAATGGTTCTACATTTATATTTGCGATATCATCTTCTACATCATTATTAGAAAATTGATGTATAGCCCCGTTCTGGGGCTTTTTTATTTCCGAGGAAAACTACAAATGTCAACTCAAGTTTACGTGATAGTTGGTGGATGAAACTGCGGTTTCGTAATATTCTTGTTGAGGCACTATTCATGAAAAGGAGTTGAAAAAATGGACGCAATCTCACTCAACCATATATCTAAGAGATATCCCTTATTAAATGACATCAGCATCACAGTGAAGTATGGAGAAATATATGGCATAGTGGGGAAACAGGCAACAACTCTATTTAAAATCATTCTTGGTAAAACCTACTATGATCAAGGACAAGTGAGTATTCTAGAAAGTACTCAAGAAAAGTATTTAAGACGTAATAGAAAAAGAATAGGCTACGCTGTCAACAGCCACTTCTTTAATCATTTGAATGCATCTAAAAACCTTTACTATCACTGTCTCATAAAAGGTATTCATGACAAAAAAGAAGTTGAACATGTCCTATCTCTCGTGGGCTTGCATGACCAACAGTTACTTTATCGTGACTTCTCACACGAAATGAAATGTCGTCTTGCGATTGCGAAAGCTCTCTTAGGACATCCAGCTATTCTCCTACTTGATGAACCAATGGAAGATCTCAATAATGACGAGATAGCTTCTATTAGACAGCTTCTTCTTGCACTCAATAAAGAAGGTATTACGATACTGCTCTCTAGTCATTGTATCAACCACTTAAAAGGACTTGTCACGCACCATTGCATCATAGAATATGGAACTATCAAAGAGATTAAGGAGGGAACTCTTTGATTGAATCATGAATAAGTATGCCAATAAGATTCTGGGGTTATTAAATCATTCAATTTTTTTACTATTTAATCCAGAGATATACATTTCTCGACTTCTTTCCACTCATAATAGGATTAAATCATTAATATGGATACTCTCAATTTCCTAGAATATACAGAAGAATAAATAACCAGATAATTCTTTCAAATGGAGTGAAGCTTTCATTTTGTAGTCAACATCATTTTTTAGTGACATCCTGCTTAAACTATAACCCCAACTGAATCTTATAAAGACTTTCATGATCCTTTTGACATAGTAACCAATATCTTCCTGCATGATCATGAAAGTCTATTTTTTATTGCATTATTCAACAAAAAGGAGAATCGAAGGGTGAATATGAAAAAGAAGGTCATATTGTTTGTATTTATTATTTTAATTGGTATAGTAACAATTGCAGTAAACAGATATTACAGTACTGACCATACTTTATCTGACTGCTACTATACACAGATTCCTCGTGTGGATGTGAATAGAGAATCATGGCTTATCGATGATTTTGGTCATAAACAACCCATTGGTAAAGAATATGTTCTTGTTTGTTATAATGCATTAGGAGAGTCAATGCGTGTGACATTTATTCATGCAGACTCTTATTGTCCAGGAACTTACATCAAGTTAAAAACAAAGAAGAAGATAGTCATCAACCAAAGGATTATATCTGAATCGAAAGTTCCACAACGTGCTTTAAATCAAATCAAGAGTCATGGAACAAAATAGATGAAAGGAGAGAGATATGAACTATGAAGTGATTAATTATATTATTGCCATCATGTATATTGTATTTATGATTTCCTTATTTTGTGCAGCTGTTTATCTCTTCATATTGATAGTCAAAGCTCTTAAGAAATATATTAATTCTAAAGATGTACGAGAAGAGAAAAAAGTGAATGCGAAATCTTTAGGAGAATCCCTTAAAGAAAACCGTCTCCGTTGTAAGATGACTCAAGAGTTTGTTGCAGAAACATTAGGTGTAAGTAGACAAGCTGTTTCTAAATGGGAGAATGGAACAAGTGATCCCAATACAACTAATCTTATTGCTCTATCAAGATTATATAAGGTCACACCCGAAGACCTGCTTAAATGTATTCAAGAAAAGAGCCTGTCTAATGAATAGACAGGCCAGACAAAAAGGAAAATATATTATGAAAAAAACATTCTATAAGTATACTAATAAAATCCTTGTCGCAATGCAATTGAATATAAAAAATCAAATAAAAATCTAAAAATAAAACCCCTTATAAATATTATTTTATACAAACTAAAAAAGCCTGGCGAGATGAGCATCTCAATAGGCTTTTTTATTTAAGGAGTCAGCTTAATATCAATTAAGTTCCTCTATGATTATTGTAGAAAACTCTATACATAAATTCAATAAAATTCAAAAAACTAGAAAAAATTATAGTTTCATTGAGAGATAGAACTGATCCACATAACTATGCGTAATCGCAATATTGAGTTCTTCTTTGTATTTACTATTGTTGATTGTTTCTACAAGTTCTTTATTTCTTTGGTTCAACTGTTCAATCACTTCTTTACTAGGAATATGATTGGACTTAGAAGAATTATGACTCTTAGAAGTCAAAACAAGATTCCAAATATCATCACTATACATAAATGACCAAGGAATCACATGATCTACACTAATATCATCAGGCTGTAATTCTTCTCCTGTATAGAAATCAATCGGTTTATTCATATTTTCAAGTAAGATATTTTTATATTTAGTGAGATTATTTCTTCTGATCTGATTATCAGAGATACCTTTTACTTTAGAAGTAATACGTGGGGCATTGTTGAACTTCTCTAATAACTGTGCCCATTTATAATTAAGTAATTGTGATAAAACAAAGCCATATTCTTTCAATAAGAGTACCTGTTCTTTATTGATTGAGATGTAGAGATACTCTTTATTAAGTACATAAAGATTCTTAGTTTCCTTATTCACATTCATGAAACGCCAAGATACATCATCCTTCAGCTTTCTTGCACATTTCTTTAATACATTCTTATAGAAGTCTTCTTCTGTGTTTAATACAAGTTCAGCTTTATCAAACCAGGTAGGAATAGAAGACCCAGATAATTCCTTATACTTATCGATAAGTAAATCAACCTGTTGGACTATGACAGGTTTCTTTTTGATATTAGATCCTTGCCTTAAATTAAAGAAGAATGTCTGATTCCAGTAATACTTCACCATCTTATGTGCTATTGCATCAAATGTAATCACATTATTTTCTTCTACAAAATTAAGTGAATAAACATTTTCAAGAATAGCACGTCCCCAGGCTAACTTATATGTATTATCATTATTCATATACTCAATCACATCAAGCCAATCCTGTATATACTTATTCATAAGAATCCTCTACATATTCCAGATAGATTTTCTTATCAAAAGCACCATTATTGTGTGCTTTTTTTTCTTTAATAGACATTATTTCCTGCTGATCAATATGAAGTGTATTTTCTAGTGCCTCTAATACCTCTAATACATCTGCTATCTCTTTCTTAATATCTTCACCTTCAGCATTCATTACCTCATGACACTCTTCTAATAACTTATTTTTTAAACATTTGAGATATTCATCATCATTGAGTATTCTTGTTACACAAGTCTTATGATCATTCTCTATGATTTCAGGAATACGATCTCTGACTAACTTATTATGAATATGTTTCATTGGCATCACCTCTTCATTAATCATACATCTCCCCCAATCATTATGAAAGTTACTTTAAAAAAACTGTATGGTAAAATATCACTAAAGGACATTTTATTGCACGTATATATGAAGAAGGTTGCCTTTTATTGGAAGGGCTTACTTTGTATAATGCGATTGTAGGGAGGGAAAAACGTGCGATTATATTCAATTCTTAAAGAACTCAGAGATAATTCTAGATATCTGCCAACGAATTACTTTGTGACAAAATACAATGTTTCCAAAAGAACAATTCAAAATGATATTTCTTATCTCATGCGCATTTCTCCACGTAAAGGATTCCTGCTTCATATGAAAAGAGAGCAGGGATACTTATTAGAAATCACCAATGAAACATTGTTCAATGATTTCTTAGAAACATTGAATGAAACATTCTATGTTTCTACTAATGAAAGACCTGCGCATATATTATCATATCTTGCCATTCAAGAAGATTATATCTCAATGAATAAGATTGCGGATATCTTCCAGGTCTCTAAGACAGTAATCAAGAATGATATGCATATCGTAGAAAGAATTGCGAAGGCGTATCATTTTGAAATCGAAAGAAAACAACACTATGGAATTAAAATCAATGGCTTGGACCAAGATTTTAAGATGTACCTTACAGAAGAATACATCAACGGCAGTTTCTTTATACAGGCAGCTGTTAATGATATTACAAAGGATTTTAAGTTTGCCGAACAATCTTTTATAGGTTTACTTACGCAGGAAAATGTGAATGTAAACTACAATGAGTTACTTAATATTACAGCCTATTTAAAAATCATGGTTTATAGTGCTTCTACTCATAGTGAACAGGATGAAAACTATACATATCAAGATATCACAATCCATCGCTTAGCTAAAAAAGTGATTGATGTGTTGAAAGGTCTCTATCATGTTGCGTTCTCTAATGAAAGTGTGGATGGACTCATTACAGTCTTAAATAAGAATCTTAGAAAACGTTTAGAGAATGTTGGTTTTAAATGTACTAACCTCGAAGAAGTCATCAATGACTTCTTAAAGAAAACAGATGAAATATATGAAACAACATTCTTGCAGGATGAAGACTTTAAGAAGATGTTATTGGTACATGTCACATTACTTATAGATCGTCTTCATGACAAGATTTCCTATAAGAATGAATTAGCCAACGAATTAAGTATTACCAATTCAGTCGTATTTAATATCGCTATACAGTTCTGTGATATGCTTCATGAACTCTATGATGTCAAGCCAACCTTTGATGAAGTCGGATTTGTCGCTATGCATTTTGCAGGACATATGGAAAAGGAAAAACAACAAAAACTACAGCTTTATGATCGTATTGGGGTGGTCTGTTCCTCTGGAGGAGGCAGTGCTTATATGATCAAACTGCAGATAGAATCACTTTTTCCAAAAGCAACAGTCAAGACATTCTCATTCTTACAACAGGATGCTTTACTAGATTATTGTCCTGACCTTGTATTTACAATTATGCCGCTTTCTTTTGATATCCAGGCACCTATTATCTATATCAAGGAATTACTGGATGATAAGGATTTACAGCGTATTAAGCAGATCTTACAGACAGATGACTATGATCCTTATACGTTGGTCAATGATAAACCAATGTATCAGTCATTTTTCTCTAAAGATTTTTTTAAGATAGATGAAGATGATGATTATGAGAATTTGATTTATCGTATGGCGATTGAATTAGAAGAACAAGGCTATGGTAAGAAGGGATTTGCGGATCTTGTATTAGAACGTGAATCCTATGTCAGTACGATTTATATGAATGGAATCTGTATTCCTCACCCATTAGAAACAGATGCATTAAAAAACATGATATCTGTAAGAATCTTAAAGAAACCATTTGAATCTCACGAGAAAACAGTCAAACTCGTATTCATGATTTGTTTAAGAAAGGATCAGATAGAAATGTATAAGGTTCTTACAAAGAAGCTCTATGCGCTTATGCATGAACCAAAATATATAGAAAGAATTTTAGAAGTCCAGTCATTTGAAGAAATGATGGCAGTGTTAGATGAATTAGGAGGTGTTCAACATGAATGATGAATTACTTAAAAGACTCAGTGATGCAGATAGTATTGCATCATGTGAAGATGAAGTAAGAAATATTCTCTATCATGAATTAAAAGATTATTGTGACGAAGTCTATTGTGACTCTTTAGGCAGTGTGATTTTTCATAAAAAGGGATGTAGTTTAAATCCTTTAAAGATCATGTTTTGTGCACATATGGATGAAGTCGGATTTGAAGTGAGATATATCTCAGATATTGGTTTCTTCTATTTAATGCCATTAGGTGGTGTGTTAGATAAGAGTAAGGAAATGCAGATTGTGCGTGTGACAACATCGGATGGACGTAAGTATGAAGGCTTATTGAATGTGACTAAGGATAGTAATGGCCAGGTTAAAGATATGTATGTGGATATTGGCTGTGAAACAGCTCAGGAAGTGAAAGACCTTGGTATTTCTATTGGTGATATGGTCTGTTTTGCATCAAGTATGCGTCAAATTCAGCCCCATGTTTATATGGGTAAAGCAATGGATGACCGTTCAGGATGTTATGTACTTGCAGAAGCCTTAAAGCAGGTGAAGTTCAATGAACATGACTTATACTTCGTTGCAACAAGTAGTGAAGAAGTCGGTGTACGTGGTGCAAAAACAGCTACACATCTTATTGATCCAGATATCGTATATGCGATTGATGTCGCAAATAATCCAGAACTTGTAAAGAACTATACAAATACCCGATTGATTGGACATGGTCCAATGATTGTTCATTATGATAAAACAATGGCTCCTAATAGAAAACTATTGGCCTATGTTAAAGAAGTGGCTGATAAGAATAACATTCCTTATCAGTGCGATATGTTTAAGGGTGGAGGAACAGATGCAGGTAATGCACATTTAGAAGCGGGAGGACGCTTAGCACTTGTATTAGGTATTCCACTACGTTATTGTCATGGATCTTATTCAATGGTTCATAGCAATGACTTACAACATTTGATTCAATTGATTTGTAAATTAATACAAATAGATAATTCACAATATCAGGCAATGACAACATTTATTACGGAGGGTTAAGAACATGACTGAAATGGAAAGACAAATTATCGGAATCATTTCTTCATCAGGACAAAGCAAATCTATGGCTTTTGAAGCATTGAAGAAAGTAAAAACAGGAGAATATGATGAAGCGAGAAGACTATTAGATGAAGCAAGAAAAATAGACATCGAAGCACATTCTATTCAGACTAAGCTTATTCAGGCTGAAATGTCAGACACTGAAGAAAAGCCAGTAGTTGGGTTATTAATGGTTCATGCCCAGGACCATTACATGACATCTCAATTAGCAAGGGATCTAATTGAAGAGTTAATAACAATCTTTGAAGCAAAGGAGGGAAAGTAAAATGAAAATCGTATTATGTTGTGCAGGTGGTTTCTCAACGACTATGTTGATGGACAGCATGAAAGCCATCGTTAAGAAGAGTGCGAAGCTAAATGAAGATGACTTCAGCTTTGTTGCGATTCCAGTAGATATCTTACAGAGTGAAGTAGAAGACTGCGATGTATTAGTTATTGGACCACAGATTGCGCATAAATTGGACTACATCAAGCCAATTATTGAACCATACCATATTCCATATGTAATCGTTGATCAAGAAGTATATGGAAAAATGGATGGTGCAACTGTTATGAAACAGGTATTAATCGCACGTAGAAAAGCAGACATGGCAAAATAAAAAAATAATTTGGAGGGACTAAAATGTTTGATAAATTCGAAGCATTTATGAACAAGTACTTGACTCCACTTGCAAACAAGATGGATAAACAGGTTCATTTAAGTGCTATTAAAAAATCAATGGTTGCCTTAACACCATTACTAATCATTGGTAGTTTCTGTTTGATTCCAGAAGCTATCCCAAACATGATTGGTGCAAAACATCCCGTATCAGTTTGGATCTTAAAGAATCTTGATTTAATCTACATTCCATACAATGTAGGTATGGCTTTAATGTCAGTATATGTATCAATCATTATTGCATATCATTTAGCTAACAGTTATAAACAGGACATTCCTGGTGCTGTCAGCATGGCATTAATCTCTTTCTTTATCATGACTTACCAGACAAAAGAAGGTGGAGGATTAGATACTACTTTCTTTGGTCCTAAGGGTCTATTTGCGGCTATGTTCGCATCTATTATTGCGGTTGAATTATTCCGCTGGTGTAAAAAGAAGAAATTCACTATCAAGATGCCAGAATCAGTTCCTGATTTCGTATCTAGATCATTTGAAATGATTCCATTATCAGTGATCGTCATTGGTTTCTTCTTAATCGTACGTATTGTATGTATCAATGTATTCAATACAATGCCACCTTTAATCTTTACTAAGTTATTCGCACCTTTAGTAGGTTCAATGGATAACCCAATTGCTTATTTATTCTTAAAAATGCTTCAGTGCTTATTATTCTTCTTTGGTATTCATCCATCAGTATTAAGCCCTATTACAAGCCCAATCTCAACTCAGTTCTTAGCTGACAATATCGCTGCAAGCTTAGCTAAACAGCCATTACCTCATTTCTACTGCCCAGGTCCTGAATCAGCATTCGGTAACTTCACTGGTACTGGTGTTACAATCGGATTAGTATTCTGGTGCTTATTATCTAAGAACAAGGCTTTAAAACAGGTAGGACGTGTTGCCCTTATTCCAGCATTATTTGGTATCAATGAACCAATCCTATTTGGTGCTCCAATCGTATTAAACCCTATATTCTTTATTCCTTACGTAATCTTTGGTGGAATTATCGGAAGCTTTGGTGGTTTCGCTATGTACTTTGGAATTATGGAAAAATCTATCTTTACACCTCCATACGTTGGTGTATTCTTAGAAGGTTACTTAACTAACTTCGACATGATGTCTATTGTAGTCAATGCGGCTCAGATGATTGCATCAATTGTTGTGTGGTATCCATTCTTCAAGATTTATGAAAAACGTTATGGACAAGATGTTAAAAAGAAAGATACTAATAATGTTATTTCAGACGAAGATGCTGCAATTTTAGACGATTTAGACTTAGACTTTTAATATCAAAGGGGCAGGCATTCGCTTGCCCCCTTATATTTTTATAAGAGGTATATACATATGGCTAAAAGAATAGATATAGTTCAGAACTATTTAAAAGAGAAGAACATAGATGCTTTATTACTCAAAAGCAAAACAATGAAGAAGTGGATGTCTACAATGACAGGAAGTGGATGTAAGATTCTGATTACACAATCTAAGGGTTATTTGATTCTAGATGGTAGATATCTTACAGAAGCAAAAGAAACAGAATTTGATTTAGAAATCGTTCTTCATAATCCTCATACAACAGGCCGTAACTATTTAGCTGCAGTAGAAAGACTACTTAAGGAAGAGAACTGTAAGAATCTAGGTGTAGAAGCGGATGAAGTACTAGTTAATGAATATGAACAAATGAAACAATTGGGTGTTGATATTTGTTTATTAGATGAAGATATTATGAATTTAAGAATTGTGAAAGACTCTGAAGAAATAGCCGCAATGAGAAAAACAATTGCGATTACAGATGATATCTATTCAAAGGTCATTGAACATATTAAAGTAGGTATGACTGAGTATGAAATCAGTGCTTTAGTTCAATATTACTCTATTGCATCAGGTGCACAACAGATGTCATTTGATACGATTGTATCAAGTGGTGAAAGAACAGCTTTACCTCATGGCAGACCAACTGGTAGGAGAGTGAAGGCACATGAACCTATTATGATTGATTTTGGTATTCAGTATGATAATTATCAATCAGATATGACACGTGTATGCTTTATTGGTGAGCCAGAGGAACGTTACAAGAAAATCTATGATGTTGTATTAGAAGCACAGCTTGCTGGTTTAAAGGCTATTAAAGAAGGCGCTCTTGCAAGTGAGTGTGACCAGGCTGCAAGACAAGTGATTGTTGATGCAGGTTATGGTGAGTATTTTGATCATGGACTTGGACATGGAATAGGTGTGACTGATAGTAATGAAGGACCTATTTTAAATAGTAAGAGTCAGACAGTTTTAAAAGAAGGTATGATGATGTCATGTGAACCTGGTATTTATATACCTGGAGTAGGTGGCATTAGAATAGAAGATGATGTCCTTATTGAAAATGGAGTAGGTGTCCCACTTAATAAAACAACTAAGGACTATATAATACTGGAGGAAAAATAGTATGCATTATGATTTTGATGAAGTACATAATCGTTTAGGTACTTATTGTACACAATGGGATTATATTGAAGACCGTTTTAATAAGAAGGATTTAATACCATTCTCTATTTCTGATACAGATTTTATTATTCCTAAACCAATCACAAAAAAGATTCATGAAGTAGCAGATCATCAGATTTATGGTTATACAAGATGGAATCATCATGATTTCAAATCTTCTATTACTACTTATTTCAAAAGAAGATTTGATACAGATATGGAAGAAGACTGGATTCTTTATAGCCCATCTGTGATGTATTCTGTGTCATTACTCATTCGTTTATTAAGTCAACCTCATGACAAGGTATTGACTATGAACCCTATGTATGATGCTTTTATTAATGTGATTAAAGAAAATGATAGAGAACTTCTTTCACATCATCTGATAAAGGAAGAGGGTACATTCAAGATTGATTTTGATGTATTTGAAAAGCAGGCTCAGGAAAGTACTCTATTACTTCTTTGTTCACCTCATAATCCAACAGGTAGAATATGGAGTGATGAGGAAATGCATCGTATGATTGAAATTTGTAAGAAATATCAGGTAAAGATCATTTCAGATGAAATTCATATGGATATTAGAATTAAAGATGCGAAACATCATCCATTAATGAAATACTATGGTGAATATAAAGATATCTTTACAGCAAGTTCTTCAAGTAAAACATTAAATACACCAGGTCTCATAGGTTCTTATGTTATTATCCCTGATGAAAAGATCAGAGATGAATTCTTAGGTGTAACAAGAAGAAGAGATTTTCTTAATTCAGCAAGTATATTTGGTATGTATGCCACTATGATTGGTTATACTGAATGTGATGACTATATTGATCAGTTAAATGAATATATTCGTGGAAATATGGAACTCGTAGAAAACTTTATAAGAGATGAATTAAAAGACTTCAAGTTCCAAAGACCAGAAGCCACATATCTTGCCTGGATTGATGCAAGAGATGTCCCATTCACTTCTGATGAGATTCAGGATGCACTTGTGAATGTGGGAGGAGTCGCCATTATGAAAGGTGAAATCTATGGTGAAAATGGTGCAAAGTATTTAAGAATGAACTTAGGTTGTCCTCGCTCTAAGATTGAAGAAGGATTAAAACGATTCAAGAAAGCAATGGATTACTTATATAATAAATAGAAGGAGATTGTCTTATGCGTATTTTATGGAACAAACTAACATTCTGGCTAGATAGAAAGCCATCTAAAGTCCCTTTTGCCTCTAGAGTATTTGCCTATGTTTTAGACTGGGTAATTGGAGGTATCCTTTGTGGATTACCTGCCGTCGCAATCTACAGCATGGTCACGAAACGTGATGATATGTTTAGTGATTTATATGTATTTGCCGCTTTAGGATTTCCTAAATGGTGGGGTTATGTCGCAGGATTATTATGCTTAGTAGTTGCAGTAATCTATTTTGTATATATCCCATATAAAGTGTATCCAGGTCAGACACTTGGTAAGAAGATCATGAAATTAAAGATTGTCAGACTAGACTGGCAGCCACTAGATATCAAAACACTTGTATTAAGAAACATTGTTGGCTTATTACTTATTGAAAGTGTATCTATGATTGTGAGCCACTATTTAAGACAGATGTTGACTCTTGCGACAGGAATCTATTTTGAATATTACTTAACAGCTATTGGTGCAATACTAACTATTATCTCAGGTGTAATGGTCTATAATACAGGTTCTAGAAGAGCTATTCATGACTATATTGCGAAAACAACAGTAGTAGGTATAGAGGAAGAAGCACCTGTACCTAAGAATAGAAAAGAAAGACGTAAAAAAAGAAATAAACACGCATAAGACTCAAGATGGGCATTTTTGCTCATCTTTTTTTACGCGATTTTTACATCCACTCTAATGAAAGGAGATTCGTAGGGTGGGTATTGCTATCACGTTTACGTGATAGCGTATCCTCAAGATACGAGGATGTAAAAGTGTTTAAAAAGATTGAAGAAGTGAGTAAGTTATCAGGAGTCAGTAAGCGTACATTACAATATTATGATGATGAAGGTATATTGCCTGTTAAACGCTCTAAGAATAATTATAGACTTTATGATGATGAGACAATGGAAAGACTATGGAAAATCTTATGGTACAAGGAAATTGGGTTAGATTTAAAGGAAATAAAACTGATTCTAGAAGGAATGAAGCAGGAAACTGTAATAGAAGAGAAAGTAAATAAAATCAATTATACGATTAGAGTTTTAGAGGAACAAAAGAAAGTGATAGAATATATACAGAGATATTCTATTCCAGTAAAGAGTGAAGAGAATAATAAGACATTTAAAGATCAAATCAAACAAATAAGAAAAGAACAAGGTATGTAGGAGGGAAGAACTTATGAAGATCAGTAAAATTAGTGATGATGTAAAAGATGGTATTGATGATGCTAAACTAAAAGTAGTGGATGTTGTTGATAAGGCTGAGTTAGATAAGCATGCTAAGGAACTAGTTGATGCTGCAGTAGGTGCAGCTCAGAGTCTTGCAGAAGTCATTAATAATGGGAAAGATAGTTGGAATCTAAAAAGACTTAAACCAATATTCATAAATGATTTAAATGGAATGAGATTTTCAAGACTTGTAAGAATTGTGGAAAGAGAAAAGAAGTTTGATATTGATGTATGTAAAGGTTCTATTGGTTATTGGGATACATGTAAAGGTGAAAGATGGATGAATATCTTTAAGGATTCAGTCAGTAAGTTTGGATTAGATTTCTATCCTAATGATGAAGTGAACTTCTATTATGTAGATCCTACTAATAAGGATAGTTATATTGTGTTAGATGAGTATTTTTATCGCTTGAAGCAGGTACGTGTGAGTGAGTTACAGAAGATTGCTCAGGATTTAGGTGCTAAATACTTTAGAGTTACATATATAAAAGAAAGAACAACTTTAAGTAAGAAGGCTGCAAATGGAAAAGGATCAATTCATAAAAAGGGCAATGGTTCAGCACAAATGAATGCGACAGAGCAGAAGTATGATAGAATGGATATTGCAGCTGAAATGAGTTTCCCTGGACATGAACCAGTCATGCCTCATGTAAGATATTTGAAGTATGATCCTAATATACTGAATTTGATTGAGATGCGTATGGATACTAAAGGACCTATTAACCATCAGATATTAAATATTAAATTAAGTAGTTCATCAGGATTAAAGGAGACTGATGCAGTGAAGGTAGATATGATATTGAAAAGTTTGAAGATGGCAGGTAATACTACAGTATCAAGAGAAGCACAAAATGAAGCTAAAAGTATTTTGAAATATGAAATAGACTTCTAATAGTAAAGGACCTGGAATGATTTTCCAGGTCCTTACTTACTAATAGAGAAATGCTTATTGGTTAAACATTTGATGTTATTATTGAAAGAATTGATTTACTAAAGTATGATAATAGTGTTCTAAATGATGTAAGAACACGTTTATCTATACTTTTTGCCACGCTACTGATAAATACTAGGAATAATTGAGGTTTTGTGGGAGATTTTAAGGCTATGGTTGCAAGAAATAGTTTTGCCACGCATTTAGGTTATTTTAGCTAGTGTTTATCAGGGTTTTGTAGGTAAGGATTCATAATAGTTAACCCCTGTTGGGGACGGAAACCTTTTTGATTAGTTTGAAACCGTCATTCATTACATCTTTATTCATAATAGTTAACCCCTGTTGGGGACGGAAACCATTTTTATGTAATCTTTCATAATGTTTTATAGTTTCTTTATTCATAATAGTTAACCCCTGTTGGGGACGGAAACCTTCTTTCTTTTACTTGCTTTCTTACGTGTTTTTAGTTCGATTCATAATAGTTAACCCCTGTTGGGGACGGAAACTATTCAGTTCCAATTTCCTTAGTGTTGTTATTGAATTATTCATAATAGTTAACCCCTGTTGGGGACGGAAACCTTTCCACTTTCTTTGTTGTTGTAAGTCGCATAACTTATTCCAATTCATAATAGTTAACCCCTGTTGGGGACGGAAACCGTGAACAATTGGATCGTTGTAATAATCTTCAATCACGATTCATAATAGTTAACCCCTGTTGGGGACGGAAACATTTTCTTCTGGCTTTCTGTCAGTCCGTCAATTCGATTCATAATAGTTAACCCCTGTTGGGGACGGAAACTCCTTTTGGCTTAAAACGATGTTGTGTCTTATAGTTCATTCATAATAGTTAACCCCTGTTGGGGACGGAAACATTCCATAGATAAAACCATTCTTTTTAAAATAAGTTGATTCATAATAGTTAACCCCTGTTGGGGACGGAAACCAAAACCATAGATTTTCATATCAACATTATATTTTATTCATAATAGTTAACCCCTGTTAGGGACGGAAACAAGAAATCTTCTCTGTTTGATAGATTATAAGTTCTTTCTAAATTCATAATAGGTAACCCCTGTTGGGGACGGAAACGGTTCTTCGTCTTCCCACTTTACAAATTGGAATAAATCGTTAAAATTCATAATAATTAACCCCTTTAGGGGACAGAAACGAATCTCTATATACTTCATCATAATCCATCATATACAGATTTATAACAGTTAACCCCTTTAGGGGACACACGAAAACATCCCCTAGAGGATGTTTTTTTAACAATCTGATAATGTTCAATAACTCATCAAGTACTTAAGTATCTCATTTTATTGTTGTAGGTTATGCATAGTTTTCTTAATTCTTCTCTAATTGTTTCTTTATTCCATACTTTATCTGATATTCTAATTTACTCCTTTACTCATACTGTAAAGGAGTATTTTTATTAGCTGTTTTTATTAAATTTTAAATAACTATTTGAAAACAAAACAAAATACTATATAATAAACTATTTGATAAAATATTCATCTCATTTAAACAATGAAAGTTACAATTATCGGATGGTGGATGAAAGGAAACAATAGATATTATGTTATAATATAGTAAGCGCATACATTGTTGAGGAGGGCACCTAATGTATAAGAAACTAAAAATAGAATTGGCTACAGACAAAATAGACTTTAGAAAATCTTCTTGTTTTCAAGGAGCACTATTTGAATTAATGGATACAGACTATGTATCTATTCTTCATCAACAGAATAGACATCCTTATAGCCAGTATGTTTATAAAGACAAAGACAAAGTATATTGGACAATATGTACATGTGATGATGATTCATCACACTATATGATGAATCCAATACTGGATGATTCTATCCAACAGATTACTTTAAACAAAGAACCCATTTCATTTGTTTCTAAACAGTTAAAGATGGTATCCCAGGAACAGCTAATGGATCACTTCTACAATAAACCTGCAGAAAGATATTTAGAAATAAGAATACTCACACCTATGTCTTTTAAAAGTTATGGCAGATATATCAATTATCCTGATTTACGCTTAATTTATCAGAGTTTAATGAATAAATATGATTCTGTATTAAAAGAAGCCAGTATGTTTGATGAAGATACATTAGATATGCTTGTAGAAGGAAGTGAGATAGTAAAATATAATCTCCGCTCTTATTTATTCCCATTACAGGGAGTAAAGATTCCTTCTTTCTTTGGTTCTATGACTATTAAAGTCACAAGTAATGATACAGCTGCAAAGTTTATAAGATTATTACTAGAATTTGGGGAATATTCTGGAGTAGGTATTAAAACAGGTTTAGGAATGGGTGCTATACAAATCGTAAGGAGGATAATGAATGACAGATCATGAAACTAAAATCATCATAGGAAGCTTGCTTCATGATATAGGTAAAGTTGTTTATAGAAAAGGAATGGATGGTCGTAAACATAGTCAAAGTGGTTATGAATATCTCAAGAACTATACAGATGATAAAGATATCCTAAATGCAGTAAGATACCATCATGCTGATGCTTTACATCAATCTTCTATTGATGATGATTCTATTGCTTATATTACTTATATTGCGGATAATATCGCATCAGGTGCAGATAGAAGAAACAAAGAAATAGAAGACAAAGGATTTGAAATACATACGGCTTTACAACCTGTATTTAATCTCTTAAATGGGAATAAAGGTGATTTATATTATCATGCAGGAAGTTTAAAAGATAATATCAACTATCCTACCAATACAAAAACAGAATTCAATCCATCACAATACAGTGAAATATTAAGTAATATATCTTCTAACCTGAATGGATTAGATTTAAAAGATCATGCTTATATCAATTCATTATTAGAAGTATTAGAAGCTAATTTATCATTTGTCCCTTCTTCTACATCTAAGAAAGAAGTAGCTGATATATCACTTTATGATCATGTAAAGCTCACAGCTGCATTCGCAAGTGCTATCTATGCCTACTTAAAGGAACAGAATATTACTGATTATAAGACAGAATTATATAAGAATGCGTCTCTATTCTATGATAAGAAAGCATTCTTATTAGCTTCATTAGATATTTCTGGAATACAGAAGTTTATTTATACTATTACAACTAAGAGTGCATTAAAATCATTACGTTCACGTTCTTTCTATCTAGAAATCATGATGGAACATATTATTGATACACTACTAGATAAACTTCATCTTTCACGTGCTAATCTTATTTATAGTGGTGGTGGTCATTGTTATATGATTCTGCCTAATACAAAAGAAACACAAACAATATTTGATGAAGAAATCAAGAATGTGAATAAGTGGTTCTTAAAACATTTCCAAACAGCTTTATATATTGCAGGTGCTTATGTTCTTTGCAGTAGTAAAGATTTACAGAATGAACCAAATGGTTCTTATTCAGAACTTTATAGAGAACTTTCTACAAAGCTTTCATTAAGTAAATCTCATCGTTATACAGCGGCTGAAATCATCGCATTAAACAAGATACAGGCAGATGACTATGAAAGAGAATGTAGAGTATGTAAGAGACTAGGTAAAGTGAATGAGGATGGAGAATGTTCTATTTGTGAATCTTTAATTAAGTTTTCTAAGAAACTAATGGATATGGATTTCTTCTCTATTACTCAACAAAAGAAACAAGGATTACCACTACCTGGTGACTATTATCTTGTATCTGATAGTGAAGAAACTCTAAAAGAAAGAATGGTCAATGATGATACTTTTGTAAGAGCTTATTGTAAGAATAACCCTCATACAGGTAAGAGTATTTCTACAAAACTCTGGGTAGGGGATTATCATTCTGAAGATGAATTTGTAAAGTTGGCTGAAAACTCAAAAGGTATCAAGAGAATTGCAGTACTTAGAGCGGATGTAGATAACTTAGGACATGCCTTTATTGCAGGTTTTCCAGATAAGTATATGACACTCTCTCGTACTGCTACATTATCAAGACAGTTATCTTTATTCTTTAAATATCATATCAAGAGTATTCTAGAGAAAGGGTCTTATTATATTGGTCATGAAGAAGGTCATCCACGTCATGCAGCTATTGTTTATTCAGGTGGAGATGACTTATTTATAGTTGGTGCATGGAATGATGTCATTGAACTTGCTGTTGATATAAAAGATTCTTTAAAGGCTTATACAGAAAATACACTCACTATATCAGGTGGTATTGGTTTATATACATCTACTTATCCAATTAGTGTTATTGCAGATGAAGTGGCAGAAATGGAAGATAAGTCTAAAGGGCACGAAGGTAAGAATTCAATCACATTATTTGAAGATGGTAAAGATCATAAAGAAGGTGAAGAGGATCATATTAGTGATGGTACATATACTTGGGATGACTTTACAGAAAGAGTTATTAAAGAGAAATATGAAGTATTAGACCAGTTCTTTGGAAAGTCTATGAATGGTGATAAGTCTGATACAGAAAGAGGAAAAGCGTTCTTATATCACTTATTAGAGTTAATTAGAAAGAGAAATGAAGGAATTAACTTTGCGAGATTTGTTTACTTACTTGCAAGAATGGAACCTAATTCTAAAGCAACTATAGCTGAAAAAGAAGCATATAAAGAATTCTCAGATCATATGTATAAGTGGTATCAAAATGAAAAAGACTGTCGTGAACTAAAGACAGCTATTAATATATTTGTTTATTCAATAAGAGTAAGAGAGGAGTAGTTTATGAAATCAGATATGGAATATGCAGAAGAAGTAATTAAGTCATTAATCACTTTCAGAGATAAATGGGGAAATGTTAAAGGTTTATTAACTGTGTCCCAGATAAGAAATATATTAGCAATGTCTGCAGATATTTATAATTCTGTACTTGAAAGTCCAACAGAAAATTTATCAGAAGATTTGTTGGATAGAATAAGTTATTTAACAGTGAGATTATATTATGAAGCAGGTCGTAATCAATTAGTGAAAAAGTTTATTGAAAAAGCTAAGCTCATAGAAAAATTGAAAAATGCAAAAACTAAAAAAGTTTATGTTGATTATTATCATTATATGGAAGCGTTAGTTGCATTTCATAGATATTATGGTGGAAAGGATCAGTAGAAATTATGTATACAAAAATTCAGATTAAAGGAACAATTGAAGTATTAACAGGAATGCATATTGGAGGTTCGTCAGCTTTCGCCGCAATTGGTGCAGTTGATTCTCCAGTTATTAAAGATGTGATTACAGGCTATCCAATGATTCCAGGAAGTTCATTAAAAGGAAAAATGCGTACACTACTTGCAAAAGCATACAATGAATCAGTCGCAAATAATCCTAATCAAGATTGTGAGAGAATCAAAAGAGTATTTGGTAGTGCTGAAAAGGATAATAAAAAGGATAATATAAAAAAGAGTAGAATTCAGATTTCTGATATGATTCTTTCGAATGATAATGATTTAAGAAAGAAAGGTTTAAACAGCTTAACAGAAGTTAAGTTTGAAAATACTATTAACCGTGCTACTGCAGTTGCGAATCCAAGACAGATTGAAAGAGTTGTAAGAGGTTCAGAATTTGATTTAGATATCCTTTATGAAGTAGATAATATGGACGACTTATATGAAGATATTGAACTTATCGCAGATGCTTTCAAGATGCTTCAGTATGATTATTTAGGCGGTAGTGGTTCTAGAGGATATGGTAAAGTAAAATTTACTGATTTATGTGCAAAAACTGTACTTGGTCAATTGGATAAGGGTGTAGAAGATAAAATCAATGATATTTTAAGTAAAGTATCTCAATAATGAAAGGTGGTAGGCACCATGAACTATAAGATTTATAAAATGATTTTTACACAGGGTGTACATTTTGGTGCACATTCCTTAGAAAAGTCAGAAATCACTTTTCAGGCAGATACTCTCTTTTCTGCTTTATGTATAGAAGCACTTAAGATTGATAAGTTAGAGACATTATTAAAAAGTGTTAAAGAGAATCATTTGGTATTCTCTGATGCATTTCCTTATATGAATCAAGAGTTTTTTGTTCCTAAACCAATGAAGAAGATTGAACAAGTCACTCAAAGTGAAGATATGACAATACGTAAGAAGTTTAAGAAACTAGAATATGTACAAGTTTCTTTATTAAATCAGTATCTTAAGGGACAATATCCTATTGATAAAGGTTCTGATATAAAAGAATTAGGTGTACATACCTTAAAAACATCTGCATCAATTAGAGGAAACGAAGAAGCACTTCCTTATCGTGTAGGTATTTATCACTTTAAAGAACACAATGGTTTATATATAGTTGTAGGTTATGATTTTGAAGAAACACTTCACTTATTTGATGAATTATTTAAGATGTTAAGTTTATCAGGTATTGGCGGAAAGAAGAATTCTGGTTTAGGACACTTCAAATATAATACAGTAGAATTACCAAAAGAATTAAATAAACGTTTGAATACAAAAGGTGAAGTCATGACTCTCTCTGTATCTCTTCCTACAGATAAGGAATTAGAAGATGTTTTAGATGATTCACGTTATTTACTTGTAAAAAGAAGTGGTTTCATAGACTCATATACTTATTCTAAAGAACAACGCAGAAAGAAAGATATTTACTTATTTAAATCAGGTTCTTGCTTTAATAAGACTTACCAGGGAGATATTTACAATGTCTCTTCAGGTGGTAGTCATCCTGTGTATAAGTATGCAAAACCAATATTTATGGGGGTAGAAGTATGAAGAACTATTTAAAGTCTTATCGTATACATTTAAAAGTATTAGGCCCTGTATTTATTGGGAGTGGGAAAGAATTATCTAAGAAGGAATACTTATTCTATAAGAATAATCAGATTGCAGTCATTGATATTGCAAAGTTTTATCTAGAACTAAAGAAAATCAAGAAACTTAATTCTTTTGAAGCGTTTATGTTAGATGAACATGAAAATTTAGGTGTTTGGATAAAGAAGAATCAGATTAATAATTCTATTATTGATAGGTGTATTAAGTATACCTTGGATAAAGGGGATATCGAGGAAACGAAAAGAAGAAATGTCATGTTGGAGTTTGTGAAAGATCCTTATGGAAACCCTTATGTTCCTGGTAGTTCTCTTAAAGGTATGTTTAGAACAATCTTTCTTGCAGATAGATTAATTAATCATTCAAAGGATTATACGATTCAAAGAAAACAGTTCAAAGAGAAAGTATTTGAAAAAGAAACCAACAAAAAGAGATATTTATCTAGAAATATCCAGGATATTGAAACAAAAACCTTTAGAACATTACATAGATCTGATACAAGGGTTGATGATGCAGTCGATGATGCAGTCAATGATATAATGGCTGGATTTATTGTGAGTGATAGTGAACCATTATCAGTAGAAGATCTCACTTTAGCTCAAAAAGTAGATGTACATGTTAAGAAAGGGGCTAAAAATTTACCTTCAGTAAGAGAGTGTTTAAAGCCTGGTACAGACATTGTATTTACAGTTACTATTGATACAAGTATCTGTCCATATACTAAACAGGATATTATAGAATCCATTAACTACTTTGATGACAATTATAATAAGTATTTTGTTGAACCATTCACTGCAGTTGAGTATATAGATGATGGCTCTGTATTTCTAGGTGGAGGAAGTGGATATGCAAGTAAAACAGCTGTTTATCCACTATTTGATGGAGAAGACAGTGAACAAACAGTACGTATAGTCCAGCAGATTATGGTTAACACAACAACGTTTGATAAGAAGACAAGACGTAATCTTCATAAACATGAAGATGATTTACGCCTTTATGGTATTTCTCCACATACAATCAAATGCACATATTATCATGATCAGTTACTACAAATGGGTTTATGTCAATTAGACAAAATAGAAGAACTTAACTGATACTTGGGAAACCAAGTATCAGCTTTCTCCTTCTCTTTTAAGGGACAATACAAGGAGGAAGCGTTATGAGTATATTGTATATAGATAAGAGTGATTGTGTTATAGGGAAGCAAGATAATAGAATAACAGTCAAGTATAAAGATGGAATGATTCGTACTATTCCAGTAGAAAGTATTGATGGGATTACACTATTAGGTCATGCACAAGTAACAACACAATGTATTCAAGAATGTTTGAAGAAAGGTATTTCTTTATCTTATTTTTCTAAGGGTGGTCACTATTTTGGAAGGTTATCTTCAACTGGTCATATTAAAGCGTCTCTTCAAAGAAAGCAGGCAGGTTTATATGATCAACCATTCGCATTAGAACTTTCTAAGAAAATCATTAATGCCAAGATACATAATCAGATTGTAGTATTGAGAAGGTATTCTAAAAGCACAAATCATAATCTAAATGATATTGAATTACATATGAAAAGTGCTTTAAGAAAAGTGAATTATGTAAAGAGTATAGAAGAACTCATGGGATATGAAGGAAGTGCTGCAAAGTATTATTTTAAAGGCTTATCCATCTGTATTGATGATGTATTTAAGTTTGAAGGAAGAAGTAAAAGACCGCCTCGTGATGCATTTAATTCTATGTTGAGTTTAGGTTATTCTATCTTGATGAATGAACTCTATGGAGAAATAGAAATAAAAGGTTTAAATGCGTATTTTGGATTTCTTCATAGAGATGCTGAAAAACATCCAACACTTGCAAGTGATATGATGGAAGAATGGAGAGCAGTTCTTATAGACTCTACAGTTATGAGTATGATCAATGGACATGAAGTGTATATTGATGAGTTTTATTCAGATGATGGAGAAGGAGTTTATATCTCTAAACAAGCATTGAATAAATTCATCAAGAAACTAGAAAATAAGTTTCAGATATGTCAGAAATATTTAGATTATATTGATTATCCAGTAAGCTTCAGAAGTGCAATATCTTTTCAAATGAGTTCACTAGTAGACGCTATTATACATGAAGATGTATCAATATATTCTCCTATTATGATTAGGTAATCATTATGGAAAGAGAAGATTATTTCTTTGAGGTTGATGAGAATAAATCAACCAGAAAAGTATTTGTGTTGATCATCTATGATATTGTGGATAATAGAAAGAGACAAAGATTTGCGAAATGGTTATTAGGCTATGGTGTAAGAGTGCAGAAATCAGCTTTTGAAGCACACTTAAGAAAGAATAAATTTGATAAATTAGTAAAAGGTATACCTAAAAGAATAGGGGCTCAAGATAGTGTAAGAATATATAAGATTAATGGAAAGGGGCAGATAATATCCTGGGGTAAAGATGAAAGTGAAGAGTCTAAGGATATTATTGTGATATAACATGGGTAAAAAGATTTTGTTTTCTCCTGTAGGAGGTACAGATCCAATATCTGAAAATAACTATAGAGATGGTTCTATGCTGCATATATGCAGACATTATAAGCCAGATAAAGTTATTTTATATTTATCTAAGGAGATGGCTGAAAAGCATCATAAATATAATCCATATGGGTACTGTATAGAGAAATTGGCTGAATTACAGAATAGACATATAGATGTGGAATACATAGAACGTAATGAATTAACTAAAGTACAAGAGTTTGATTACTTCTATAAGGATTTCAGAGATATATTAATGGATATTATGGGAGATATGGAGGAAGATGATGAATTCCTTTTAAATATATCTTCTGGTACACCAGCAATGAAGAGTGGGTTAGTTGTATTAAAGACATTAGGAGAATTACCTTGTCGTACAATACAGGTTGTAACACCAACAGGTAAACTTAATGAACATTCTCATAAAGAAAATGATTATGAGACTTTATGGGAATTAGATGAAGATAATAACCCAGATTCTGCAAATAGATGTATAGAAGTAGAATGTCCTACATTAGCTATTATTAAGAAAGAAGAGATTATTAAGAAGCATATAGAAGCTTATGATTATTCTGCAGCATTACAAGTAGCGAAGACTATTAAGAAGAGCGCTATGGATAAAGGCTATTATTCTTTGATTGAAATGGCTAAGTATAGAGAATCATTGGATTATAAGAAAGCATTAGAGATATCTTTAAAGGAAAAGGCTTATTGTTTTCCTGTAAAGGATGATAAAGGTATTAAACTATTTGAGTATGCATTAAATATTGATGTAAAGAGAAGAAGACATGAATATGCAGACTTTATTAGATCTATTACGCCTTTATTTGTGGACTTGTTTGAATTGGTATTAAAACATGAAACAGGCATTGATATTAATAAGTATTGTAAAATAGTGAAGAAGAATAAGCATTCTATGCGCGTATGGGATTTAGATAAACTAAATGGTAGTGATGTTTTGAAATCATTGAATAATTACTATTTAAATGGTTTTAAAGAAGGTCCTATCTATTCTGAACCATTGGTTGTATTATTGAATGATTTCATACCTAGTAGTAGAAAAGAAGCAGCAGATCTCGTTACAGATCTACGTAGTGTAGAAGGTAATATTCGTAATATTACAGCACATGAAATGGTTTGTGTTACAGATGATGTAATAAAGGATAAGACTAACTTCTCTTCTAATGCGATTATGAAAAAGATAGAGAAAGTATTTAGTTATACAGATTTAGATATTAAGGATGAATACTGGAATAGTTATGATTTGATGAATCAGTTGATTATTGAAAGAATTGATTAACTAAAGTATGATAAGAGTGTTCTTGATGATATAGAACACTCTTATCGGTACTTTTTGCCACGCTACTGATAAATACTAGGAAAAATGAAGGTTTTGTAGGAGATTTTAAGGCTAAGATTACTAAAAGTAGTTTTGCCACGCATTTTGGTTATTTAAAGTAGTGTTTATCAGGGTTTTGTAGGTAAGGATTCATAATGGTTAACCCCTGTAGGGGACGGAAACCATAACTATTTACATATGTTATAATATGCATCTGTCCACTATTCATAATGGTTAACCCCTGTAGGGGACGGAAACTAATGTATATAGAAATCAAGGAGGAAAACAAAAATATTCATAATGGTTAACCCCTGTAGGGGACGGAAACATGTACACGTGTTCATCATTGATTTTCATCTGTCTAATAAATTCATAATGGTTAACCCCTGTAGGGGACGGAAACTTTTGACACGTTTACAATTTTCATAAATATTACCTCCTAATATTCATAATGGTTAACCCCTGTAGGGGACGGAAACAATGGAAGGCCTATAGCAACTTCTTTCATGTTGAATATTCATAATGGTTAACCCCTGTTGGGGGACGGAAACAGGCGTTTGATACCTCTGATAGTGTCTGCCATTCTTACAAATTCATAATAGTTAACCCCTTCAGGGAACACAAAAATAAAAACATCCCATAGAGGATGTTTTTATTTAACAATCTGACAATGTTCAGTCACCCATGGAGCACTTAAACATCTCATTTCATTGTTGAAGTTAATGTATAGTTTTCTTTTATCATCTGAAATACTATTCACAATACCAATACCATATGTAGGGTGAATAACCATATTTCCTTGTTTAATAGATTCAATCTGTGAATCTAGTTCTTTTTGTTTATTTTCCATATGGAGATTAATCTCTTCTACTTTTGGATTATAAAGCCTTGAAGGTAATGCTCCAATCTTTCGGCAACACGCTTTCCATGAAGCACCATGACTTGATTTACCATTAAGCATAAAATCCATATAATGTGCATACTCGTGTCTAATTACATTTAAAGCAGATGCTTCAGACCATTCAGGATTCCCAAAATAAAACAATGAGAAATGAAACTTCTTTGGTTTCTTATTAATAGTATCAATATAGAAACATCCTAATGTATGTTTAGCTTTCCCAAATGTGATAGGTAAATCAGCTCCATGTAGTCCAGTCATGTTATCTAGTCTTTTAAATTCTTCTCTAATTCTTTCTTCATCCCATACTTTATTTGACATTTTACTCAACTCCTTTACTCATAATGTAAGGGAGTATTTTTTTCCCTGTTTTAGTAAGAACATGGTTTATATTCAACAAAAAAGGGAAAAATAACTGGACATACATTATAAGTGAGGACGGTGATAACAATGAAATATAAATCGTTAGATAAAATGGAATCAAAAAAAGAAATAGAAGAATTGAATAGTATTAAATACAAAGGATTAAATCACCCATTATTTCTGACACGTTTACATGGAATCACTCATGCATTAGTCTATGGATCACAACGAATGGAAGATTATACAAAGCAACATAAGTGTATGTTTGATAAGTATATTAGTCAGAACATCAAACTCTATCATGACAAAACATATCAATATCATATCAAACGTAGTAAATATGTAATGAAATTTTCTCGTGAGTTTGTTAGAAAGAGTGATGATTACAATTCTAGAAAAAACAAAATGTCTAAATATTTGTTCAAGGTACGTTTGTACACTAAACTTATTGAAATTGTACAGCAACATTGTTTGGATGAAATTATGATTACTAAACATGCACTTCTGTTAAAGATTGATACTTATTATAATGCTGGTAATTTATTTTTGGATAAAGATATTACTTATGATCCAAATATGTTTGATGAGTCTATAGAAAGATTTAAACATTTGATGATGTCAGATGAAGAGAGTATCAATAATAAGTTAATGAAAGTATATGAGGGAGTAGACGAAGAGAACTTAAATTAGAATAATAAATCACTGATGGTAAGAATTATATATGAGGATAGTATGGATGATTTGTAGTCCATCTATCTTCTTTTTTATAGGATTCAATTATTCAATATAGAATGTGTAAAAAGAGGGAAAAATAAAAGGACATACATTATAAGTGAAGGCTGGTGATGCAAAAGGAAAACAAATCATAGAGTTTTAAATAACCTGCCTATTGTGCATTCAAATAATGCCTCCTCCTTTTGTCATAAAGTATAACCTAAGTAACAGATTTACTCGAAACACTTTAGGCAGGATTGATTTCTATCAATGTAATTAAACAACTCATAATAGAAAATCTTAAGAAAGGTAATCAATCAATGGATTGATTAGTATATAAGCCTATGGAACATGTTATTCAGTTTTTATTAATATATTTAATTATTCCTATGTTTGGGCCTTGGATTGCAAGTACGGTTTCAAATTTGATTACTACATTTGTATCATATATGCCGTCAATTGTCCTATTATCAGGACTAGGTGCTATTATTAAATTTACATACAAATAAACAACTTCCTGAAAAAGCCTTTGTATTTGACTATTCAAACACAAAGGCTCTTTTCTTTTTCTATACAAAGTAAGTATTTTTATATGCTATAATGGTGTTAATCGGAGGTGAACCCATGAACGCATATTTAAGAATTAAAGAATACAATGATAGTTATACTGCAACAGAAAAGCTCATAGCTGAATATATATTAGAAAATGATATCTTACAGGATTCTGCACAGGCACTAGGTGAAAAGACAAATACCTCTGCAGCTGCTATTATCCGTTTCTCAAAGAAAATAGGCTTTAAAGGCTTTAGTGATTTAAAGATGAACCTAGCTCAATCAACTAAAGAAGAAAAACAACAAGAAGTAGATCTCATCTTTGAACCAGAAGATAATATCAGTACACTAGTAGAAAAAGGTTGTAGACTAAATATGAATACAGTCTTAAAAACCTATCAGTTAATAAACATAGATACACTAGAAGAATCCATAGACTTACTTAATAATGCTTCTACTATCTATCTCTTTGGTGTAGGTGGTTCATCAGTTATTGGTTTAGATATCTATCAAAAACTTATGCGTATAGGTAAGAAGGTGATCTATAACGCTGATTTACATGTACAGATGACCTTCGCCCAAAGCATGGATCAAAATGATGCAGCACTTATTATTAGTTACTCAGGTTCTACCACTGGTTTAGTAGATGTTGCTAGAGTGTTACATGAAAAACAAATACCAATTATATCTATTACACAAATTAACGCTAATCCAATCTCTAAACTAAGTACTTATTCACTCAAAGTACCAAGTGAAGAAAAAGCTTTGCGTATTGGTGCTGTCTCTTCTCGTATCTCTTCATTTGTGATAACTGACTTATTGTACTACGGTGTATTTAAGAAGAACTTTGAAGAACATAAAAAGAATCTCATAGATTCTAAAGAGAATGTCTCTATACTCAAAAAGTAGACTCATATTTCACTATGAGTCTTTTACTTTAGAGATAATATTTCAACAAATCTATAATGATATTGGAAGGGGGAAACAAGAATGAACTTAAATAACTTAGATACAGAACAGTCAAATCCTGACTCATTACATATAGATGAAATGTCTACGATAGATATTCTCACAACTATTAATAATGAAGATCAGAAGGTTGCATTCGCTGTAAAAGACGTCTTACCGCAAATTTCAGATGCTGTTGACTGTATCTATCAACAGATGAGTCAAGGTGGCAGACTGATTTATATTGGTGCTGGTACATCAGGGAGATTAGGTGTACTAGATGCATCAGAGTGTCCTCCTACTTATGGCATTGATCCTCGTCTAGTACAAGGATTAATAGCCGGTGGGAACATCGCACTCACAACTGCAATAGAAGGTGCAGAAGATTCTCAGGAACTCGCTGTAGAGGACTTAAAGAATATCCACTTAACAGACAAAGATGTTGTATGTGGTATTGCAGCATCAGGCAGAACACCTTATGTCATTGGCGGACTTCAATATGCGCGCACACTAGGATGCCAGACAGTTTCTATCTGTTGTGTTCACAATGGGGAAATATCAAAATACTCCCACTATCCAATAGAAGTAATTACGGGTGCAGAAGTCGTAACTGGCTCTACAAGAATGAAGGCAGGTACCGCACAAAAACTTGTTTTAAATATGCTTTCTACATCTGTAATGATCAAAAGAGGAAAGGTCTATAAAAACCTAATGGTTGATGTACAGCCTACCAATGAAAAACTTAAGATCAGAGCTGTCAACATTGTCTCACAATCTTTAGATTGTTCTGAAGAAGAATCAATCGCACTATTAACTAAATGTCACTACAATGTAAAGATTGCGATTCTATCTGGTTTAACAGGTAAAGATGAAAAAGAATGTGAAGAAGCTCTTCTTAAAAACAATGGAAATATCAGTCAAACTGTAAAAAGTAATCTATAGGAGATATGAGATGAATAAGTACATTGTAAAGAATCAAAACAATAAACAAAAAAAGAATGTCTTTGGTATGACGGATTATGATATCCTTATGTTTGGTTTCAAGAGTGCTTTAAAAAAACTGTGCGGAAAGTCCACTCCTTTAGGTGTGGGATGAATAACACACAATATAAATAGCGTTAATAATGGTAACTAGGTATTATCCATTCTTTAAGATGTATGATTGTGAATTATTAGAAGAAGAAAAGGCAACGAAGCATCTGAAAATTAAGAGGTAACAGAAATGTTGTATATAGGTATAGATGGCGGAGGTACAAAAACAAAGATGGTTCTTTTTGATGAGAACGGATCTTGTTTAAAAGAATTAATCCTTCCTACAGTACATGTTCTCACTCAGCCACAAGATCAATCTATTGAAATATTAAGAGATGGTGTCAATCAGCTAGATCTTGATCATACTGCAATAATAGGTGCAGGACTTGCAGGATATGGCCAACAGAAAGAATTAAGAGATAAAATAGAATACATATGTAAAGAAGCATTTGAAGATAGAACTTTTGTCGTAGAAAGTGATGTAAGAATTGCGATAGAAGGTGCATTAGATGGTCATGATGGTATTGTGGTCATTGCAGGAACAGGCAGTATCGCCTTATCACTTAAGAATAATAAGCTCACACGTTGTGGAGGCTGGGGTTATCAATTAGGAGATGAAGGCAGTGCTTATTGGATTGCGAAGAAGATGTTTAATATATTCTGTAAAGAAATAGATGGTAGACTAGAAAAAACAGTTCTTTATGATCTTGTTATGAAAGAATGTCATCTAGATATTGATTATGATATTATCACATTTATGAATAGTCTTGATCGTACATCTGTTGCATCCTATGCTTATATCAATGGATTAGCTGCTAATCAGGGAGATCCTTATGCGATAGAAATATATAAACAGGCAGCATTAGAAATTCGTTCACTCATACAAACACTCTTAAAAGAACATGATTCAACATCTCGTATTTCCTATATTGGAGGCGTATTTGAACATGCTTCCAAGTATATTCTACCTATTCTAAATGAAACAATAGAGAATCTTATTTCACCTATCCATACACCGGAATATGGTGCTTATAAGCTTGCAAAGAAACTAGGGTGAAAACCTTAGTTTTTTTTAAAATGAAGAAGACAACAATGCAAAAACAAAAGATATATTATGGGGTGGAGCCACTGCTAGCAGCCAGTATGAAAGTGATTATAAAGAAGGTGGTAAAGGCTTAGATACACAGAATTGTAGACCCTATCTAAAAAACATCTGATGCTACAACATCTATAAGACTACTCACACAAGATATTATTGATGAAGCAAAGAAATGTGTAGGAATAGGTCACTGCCCATTTAGACACGGTAGTGATGGTTACTATCATATTGATGAAGATATTGCCTTACTTAAAGAATTAGGTATTGATATCCATCGTTTCTCAATCAGTTGGGCAAGACTTTATCCTCATGGAGATGAAGAAACACCTAATGAAGAAGGAATCAAGTTCTATGATCATATCTTCAAAGAAGTACATAAAGCAGGTATGAAGATCTTTCTCACAATGAATCATTATGCTGTTCCATTATACTTAGTAGAACATTATGGTGGATGGACAAATAGAAAACTGATTGAATTCTATGAAAGATTTGCGACAGTTTTATTTGAAAACTGGGGAGAATATATTGATTACTTCCTCCCATGAAGATGGTCTCATTTATGATCCATATAGAATAGATTATCTTGGGCAGCACTTTAAACAGATAGATGAAGCGATTAATGATGGTGTAGATGTTATTGGCTATAGCATGTGGGGTGTTATTGATATTGGTTCTGCAGAAAGCTGTGAAATAGAAAAACGTTATGGCGTTGTTTATGTAGATGCTAATAATCTAGGTCAGGGTACTTACAAGAGATATAAGAAAGATAGCTTTAAATGGTATCATGATTTTATTGAAAATAAGCATAAACAATTCAATTAAGGGACTCTTATGAGTCTTTTTTTTGATATGATAGATATATGGAGGATTTTATATGACTTATATTGGACATTATCAATCACCATTAGGAGATATACTTATTGCGGTAGATGAAATAGGTGTATATGGTGTATGGTTTGAGAATCAGAAGTATTATGCAGCAGGATTAAAAGAACCTTATGAAGAAAAAGAAACAGAACTTATTTTAAAGGTAAAGAGATGGCTTAATCTCTATTTTAAGAAAGAACAGCCACTTATTGATTTTCCTCTTCATTTAATAGGTACAGACTTCCAAAAGGAAGTATGGGAGATTCTTTGTGATATTCCTTATGGTCATACAATGACTTATGGAGAGATTGCGAATATATTAGCACAAAGAAGAGGTGTTAAAAGATTCTCTGCACAGGCAGTAGGAGGAGCAGTAGGACATAATAGAATAAGTATTATAGTACCCTGTCATAGAGTGTTAGGGAGTAATGGAAGCTTAACCGGTTATGCAGGTGGTATAGATAGAAAAGAAGCGTTATTAGAGTTAGAAGGGAATAAATGATGGATGTAGTTAAGTTCAGAGAAGTAATAAGAGAACGTTCAGAAATGTCTGATGAGTGGTCATTTGGAATTGAACAATGTTGGAAAAAAGAAATAGAAATATTAAGTCAGGATATTCCATCAACAATTGAATATCTAAAGAATGAATGTACTACAGATGAGTACGGGTGGATTAGTGAAATTATTGATGATTTTGCAGAGAATACACAGAGTAAGGAGGTTATAGAGGCATATAAGAATCTGATGATTAAATATCCAGATGAATATAAGAAACATAATGTTTCAAGTAGTATCAAGTTTGCAGAAGATGCATTAGATTGATTTGAATCTAAAAAGACATCCTTCTCTTTTGTAGTGTGATGAAGGATGCGTAGGTTAGTTTATTAGATTAGAAGGGGATTGGGAGGAATAAGTATGAGTAAGCTTACGATTGATGATCTTATTAAGAAAGCAGAAGAAGCAGATAAAGCAGTAGAAGAAGCACATAAAACAGGAAATTACATAAAAGCCAAAAATACTTATCAGGAGTTATATGATTTATTTAAGTGTGAACTAGGAGAGAAACATCCTACTACATTAAAGGTTTTAAACTATCTAGCAAGCTCTTATTATGATTTAGGGGATTATAACAAGGCATGTGAACTGCAGAATGCAGTTTATAATGCCAGTAAAAAAATTTTGGGAGAGAATCATCCGGATACATTATCTGCCTTACACAATCTAGCAATCACTTATTCTAGTTTAGGGGATTACAACAAGGCATGTGAACTGCAGAATGCAGTTTATAATGTCTGTAAAGAGATCCTGGGAGAGAATCATCCAGATACATTACTTGTATTATCTAACTTACTAGTTTCACAGGTTCATCAAGATAAAACAGATAATGAATCTATCAAGAATCATATGATTGCATATTTTGAAAATATTAATAATCTTAAGATAACTGCCTTTAGTATAAAAGAAGTCTCTTTTAGACGAAACTATCTTGTATTATTCAATCGTGTATATAGATTATTAAAATCCTGCGTCTTTGAAAGAGATATCCACGACTTAATAGGATATCTCTTTACCAATAAGAACCTCTCTTTTGAGATAGATGTCAATAGATTCCACAATGAAACAATGGGTGAAAGATTATCTCTAGAAGAAGTATCTCATATGATAAGTAATAAGCTGGTTATTGATTTCTATGAACTTGATAATTCTAAGTATGGTCTTATCCTCATAAAGCAAGGAAAATATTCATATTATATGGTTGAATACCCAGATATTGTCAATGGCTCATTTATTGATACTGAAGATATTAAACTATTTATCGGTTCTTTTGAAGATTATGATCATATCTATATTTGTCCTGATGGTAAACTCTATAATTTATCATTTGAAAGAGTACTTAACTGTCTCAATATTTCCTATCTAAGTTTTGTACAGACACTCTTCAAGAAGAATACAGATGACGATCACACAGATCAGCTTGTATCCTTTGTCTATCCTGACTTTTCAGGTACGCAATCTGAAGATAACGATAGAGGAGACACAAAAGGTGTTCTCTACGGTTCATATCTTGAAGGTATGTTCATTCATGATATTTATGGCGAGAAGTCCACTATATATAGTTCATACCAAGCTAATCATGATAACTTCTTTAATACAAAAAGGCCAAGAATACTTCATGTTTCTACACATGGTGACTATCTAGATAATGAAAATATGGAACCAATGGATAGAGGTATTCTATGCTTATCAGGATATAACGTGGAAGATAATAATTACGGTTATATCAGTGCCAAAGAAATACAGTATATGGACTTAAAGGGTACAGAATTAGTTGTATTATCAGCCTGCAATACAGGACTTGGTGAGAATATAAGTGGTGAAGGAATCTATGGTATTAGACGTGCATTTGAGCTTGCAGGATGCCAGACATTGCTTCTAACTGTTGAAGAAGTAGATGATTACAACTCTGCAATATTCATGAAATCATTCTATGAAAGATATAATCAGACAAATAATGTCTATCAGTCATTTAAGGATACTAAGGAATACTTAAAAAAATATGGTCTAGTAGAACTCAAAGAACTGAGAGATGTTTTTGAAAAAGAAATGAAGAATCAAATCAAGAATCCTTTCGTATATACAAGAAACCTCAATGAACTCAACAATAGAATTGAGGAAAGTGAAACTATTGGACAAATAGTCAGAAAGAAGAATAACCAATATATTCAGGAGGATTGGAATGGATTCATTATTCAGGGAAAGATAGAAAACTGTTATGAAATGACGATTGTCAAGTGAAAATAACACATTTCTTTGATTTTCGTTTTCGCTTTCGTTTTATATTGTTTTTTTAAATCAAGGACATAGGACAAGAAACTTCTATACAGATTTATCGGCGGTTGGCCACTCTGTTATACGTGGATTGGTTACCTCAGGTCAATGGTTTCGCCGCAAGTTTCTTTGTCTAATATCGTGAATCAAATCTTTGGAATAAAAAATGTCTACATAGTTTTATCTTGAATAACTTTTACCATCTTCTTATAGAGATTTCCTGTCCAATATCCTTGATTCTTTTTTTGTTACTAAATACTGTTTTAATTCTTTATATAATCAATTACATAAGTCAATATGATCTGTCATAATACCCCATACAAAGCATGCAAGTTCTCTTGCAATAGCTGTTTTAGCTACATTAAATTTTTTACCTCTCAAGGTCATTCGATAATATTTTCTTCTTAATCTTTCATTGGCTCTATCCGCGTATGCTACTACTTCACTGCTGCATTTTTCTTGTCTTGATTTCAAATCTTTTGATTTAAATCCTACTCTTCCTCGTGTATAACCTTGTGCTGCTTCAACCAGTAATCTTCTTAAGTGACTATTCCCTGCTTTGGTGATTCCAAGCTTATTTTCATGACCTCCTGATGAGTCATCTCCAGGAATCAAGCCTAAATATGCCGAATACATGTTTCCTTTTTTAAAACGATTGAAATCACTTGTTTCCACGATTAAAGATAATGCAGTATGCGTTTTAATCCCGATCAGACATTGTAGCTGTTGCACTTTTTCTACATATTCCTCTTTTAATGATATTTCTTCAATTTGTCTGTCTAAAGTCTCTATACGATTGCATAGATGATTATATTCAATCATATATTCTTTCAAGGTATCTTGAAGTAATGGTTCACTAAAAGAAACTGTATTGATCCAATCAATATGTTTTCTTGTCCAGAAACTTTTTCCTTCGAATTGTTTACCATTGCGTGTTAAAAACGCAATTATTTGTTGTTTGATACTTTTCAGGTTTTCTTTTATATCATCTCTCATACGAATGAATTCTTTTACTGAATTATCAAGTTCAGTAGGAATATGTACAGCAGAATATCCACCATAAGCCAAACATTCCGCAATCATCTTGGCATCACGATAATCATTCTTAAGTTTTCGTCCACCTTTTTCAGTTTTCATGGTTGTTGGAGCCAGGATAACACATTCAATTCCTTTTTCTTTTAATTCATGATATAAAGAATATCCTAGACATCCTGCTTCATAGCCACATACAATATTCAGTTCTTCATTTTCATGCTTCTTTTTAAAAGTTTCAATAACATGAATAATGTTCTTAACTTCTGGTTTTACCTGTGTAATGCAGTGAACTGTACCATCATGTTCAAAAGATGGCTCAAAAATGCATAAAGTGTAGTTTGAAGTATGGACATCCATCCCGATTTTTATTATTCTATTCATAGGTAACCCTCCTTATTTGTTTGCGGTAATCCCACAATACTATGAATTTTTATTACTACTCAAAGTATAATGGTAAATCCACGATTGAACAATTAAGGAGAGTTACTTTTTTTGTTTCCTCCTCGTCATTTCATATTGTCTAATAATCATATTTAAAGGGACAGCAATGTTACGGTTGCTGTCCCTATGTTTTTACTGTTTAACTCTGTACTTAGTATTATATTATTAGAGTCTTCGATGATAATAGTACCATCGTACAAAACCAAATGCACCGATGGCTATATAGATCAATATGATTAATGCTGTAATGGAAATTGAAAATTGATCATCACCAATTTTGATTTTAGACCAAAGTTTAAAGTATTTGGTGTTGTAGAACCACCATAGGTTAAGTGTTACTAAGATTACTTCTAACATATGTATCCTCCTCACAAGGCAATGAAGATTAGGAAAAGTGTAGTGGAAATGTTGATACACTTCCTTATGCCTTTCATAAAATTGTTTAATTTCCCTTTTTAATTCGATCAGTTTAAGAAAAATGTTGCTACTAGATCATCAAATTTAGCTTCACATCAGATTTTCTACTTCATAAGAAACTGTAAAAGTATACATTCAAGAGAAAAGAAATGGTATCTGCGATTCTTAGAATGATTGTGGATACAGAAATCTTCAATAACAAAATGGCAAGAGCTATGCCTATGCCCATTTCAATTAAGGAAGTATATTACGAGTATTGTTATGGGATTTTTTTGAATAAGTTAGCCTAAAGCAACAATTTACTTAAAAAGAGCAATTTAAAATAACAATCATCACAATGATTCAAATAACTGTTTAAATTGATAATAATATAACCCTGAAATTCATTTCTATGTCCAGCGTACTCAGCCGCTAATCCTTGAAGACGCTTTAACTCAGTGAAATTTTTTTCAAATGGTTCTGTATAGCGTAGTTCAAATATGAATGAGTTTCGTTCACCTTCAAAAAAATCTGGATGATTATTCTTATAGATACTCACAATAAGTTCAATAGTTTCTTTTTGCTCATAGGGTCTACCTAGAAGAATGAAGTTCTCTGAATTATAATTCTTCTTTAAAGTGTCCATTGTTACAGTCCTCCTTTAAATTTATATGAAACTTTTATGATTTATATTTCGTTTTTATCACCACCCTCATCTATAATACATGTCCTTTTATTATTCCCATTTTTTGAATGAATATATTTCTTGATATAAACAAAAACATGTATTGTGAGGATGCAGATGATTGAGATTAACAAGATATATATATTGTGGTAGATGAAATCAGAAATATTATTAGATATAAAAAAATCCTCCTAATAGGAGGAATTCATTACGCTGTCTTCAGACTTTTTTTCATTTTCATTAACGCAACAACTGCAAGTACTGCATTAATTAAACACCAGAATGACCAGATATATAAGTCACCATAACTTCCAGCACCAGTAAATCCCAATAAAGCAGCTAAACCAAATAATACAACTAATGCAATATTGCCACCTTTTTTAACACTTTTTCTAACGCAGATAGAAACAATACC
>ULVA01030996.1_pt1 | contig 39148 bp, 35 predicted proteins | sample 1958811 | NCBI WGS metagenome assembly ULVA01 (sample SAMEA4835768, study PRJEB28245) | human gut metagenome | biome: gut microbiome; material: fecal sample | place: Denmark | collected 2008
ACACCTCCTACAAAGAAGTGTATCATCCAATCACACAAAAGGAAGCGGCATTTCCAAATTGCGGTAAAATAACGCAAAACACCTAAGAAGCGAGCTATAGGATAAGAAAAACAGTAATATAGTTTATTTAAAAATCAAATTGAGATGAAGAAGAAAATAATTTACATGCCACCGTCTACAGAAGTTGTGGACGTGGAAACAGAAGGACACCTGTTAGCTAACACATGGTCTACCGACAACGGAGCATCCTCTGAAGGCTACATCATAAACGGTCTGCCTTCTGAGGAAGACGACCAGTGGGTGAGACCTGACTTTAACAACAGTGAAGAAAGCGAATCGAAAGGCTACAACGTATGGGATTAAGCAAGACGGGAAAGTGGAAAAAAGATTAAAAGAGAACAAGAAAGGAAATAGGATATGAAAAAGTTTACAATGTTTCTGGCAAGCGTCGCCACCGCCTTATTCGGCTTTACGACAACCGCTTCGGCACAGTATGAGACGGAGCAGCAGATTCCTTGGGTTAATCATGCGTCTACCTTGGACGAGGCTCTTAAAGCTCCGAACGGAATATATCTGTGCTACATGCAGACCGTAAACGGCAATACGACATACAGCTTTGTCACTGCCGGAGGTCGGTTCGGCACACAGGCTGTCACAACAAACCGCGGTATGACTTTGAGACTCACACAATCGGGCAACCAATACCGCTTCCGAACAACCATATACAATCCTAATACAGACAGAACGGAGAACTATTTGGGATGCGATGACAGCAAAAGCTATAATATAAACGCATACATGGACAACAGTGACAATCAGTATTCACGTTGGACATTGAGCCAAAACGGGGATGGATTCAATATAATAAACATAAGGGAAGGTATTTTTAGGGATCATAATTATTATCTCCAACTCAACCAGAACAGCTCTCTGTATGTATCTGATGACCGTCCTTCAAACAACGGCAAATGGCTTCTTATAGACCGGAATGAGTTCAAGGAGGTTATAACACGTGTGACAGGACAGACCAATATTGAAGTGAGCGGACTGTTCAACAATACCCGTTTCATACGCTACATGGACGGAGCGTACTCCTGAACATGGTATGACATAAGCAACAACCAGCAAGAAAAGTACGAGGACGAGCTGACAAAAAGCGGTCCGAACGGTCTTGGCATCTCCAGTCTCGGGGCTTATCGTGGAATGGCACCTAACGTTGAGTACGCCGGAGGGAACGGAGATAGCTATGCGGAGAACTACGGTTCGTTCAGCGCAGGAGAGATGCGCGACCCCGTAATCATGCGTCAGCAGTATACAGGACTTAAAGAAGGAACATACATTGTCACCGCTCAGGCATTCGTGTCAAACGATGCCGACGTCACGGCAGCAGCCAATTCGGCAGAGGCGGGAGCATATCTCTTCGCGTCAGGTTCGACAGGCGAGCAGGACGGTGCGCTCATACAGCTCCTTGATGAAGCTGAACAGAACGATTTCACCACAAAATTCTACAATGCCCAGAAGACCTATCTCGGCAACGACGCATACTTCCGCGGCAACGTGGCGGCAGGTGAGTTCCTCGCTACAAACAACGGTTCGATAAGCCGCGAGGACGCTATGTACAATCCGGACATGAGAAACCACATCATCACAATAGCCGTGAGAGTGGATGAAGGAGGACGTCTTGCCATCGGTGTGGCAAAGACCGGAGAGGCAGGACGGGCTTACTTCGACAACATAAGAGTGTGGTACACGGGTAACAACGAGTTCGGCATCGACGCATACAGCACAAACAGTACTGCAATATCAGCCGACAACCTCTACGGAATAGACAATCTGCAATACGGATATCCGCGCGTTTTCAACCTCTCACGTGACTTCGGAATAACCAAAGACAACGCCGAAACATACGAACCTAAGTGGGAAGCCCTCGTATCACCGGTGAACCTGACCTGCACACAAGTCTGGAACACATTCGGAGAAGGCACCCGGCTGAGCGAGCTTGTGGGTCTTGCGGAAGACGGACATGAGATGCGCTTCAAGACAGTAGACCTGTCAAGGGCTGACGAAACGGCAATCTACGCCGGCAAATGCTACGTTATAAAAGTGCAGAAGGTACCACAGATAGAACGCTTCACGGGCTCCGACCCGACCCAAGCAGTGGAAGGTGAGGACAAACATGAGTTCAGTATATTCAGCACAGATCCTTTCATACAGGGCGACATCACCTACTACGGTCCGGTATACCAGTTCAACGGTGTGACACGCACATCGACACTGGAAGACCTTATCAACGCAAACGATGCGGGAAAATACGAGAACGGCACAGTGACAAAGATATACCACAGTCCTGACGGAAGCGGTGACGTGAAGTTCACGGGCTACTTCTACAAGCCGGCATCGGTAAGCAACGCCTACGTTGTGTCAAGAGGGAACATGTATTTCCTCGGTAACCAGAGCTGGAAGAACCTCACCGGAACAATGTGGACGCTCGAGGAGCTGAATTCGGAGAACAATAACAAACTGACATTCGACTTCGGTGACGGAGAAACGACCGGCATAGAGGACCTCAGTTCCGTTACAGATGACGCTTCGGAAAAAGCCGACGGCGTGTTCAACCTCAACGGACAGAAAGTTGCTGACGGCACTTCCACCGAAGGACTTGCCAAAGGAATATACGTTGTAGGAGGTAAAAAGATTGTCGTGAGATAAGCTTATGATAATACACTCAGGCAGTATGGCATCTCAGGATTAGTGCCGTCTGCAAGCCGGAAAGCCGTCCGCTTTCCGGCTTTTATTATAAAACCGGTTTCTCCAGGCAATGAAAGTGTGAACTCATGTTGCTCTCGCTTGTCCGGTTTTTTATTAAAACAGACCGTTGAATCGCAACCGCCACATTAATGAGAGAGCCTGTCTGATGACGGAAAAAGGCATCATCACGGGCGTGGAACAGATGGGCGGTGCCTGCATTGACCGATTATCCGCTTGTCCATGCATACGTACCGCCAGGAACGTAAAAGCAACTAAACACATATTAAAACAGACAACTGTGCTTCCACAACCGTATGCCGGGATTACATTATAAAGCCCGATGAATCACGTAAAATTCAATAAACGACAAAAAAATGTCATGAAAAACACGTCGTTTTCGTATTTATCACGTCTTTATATATAGGAACAGCAACGACATCATCAGTCAGGCTGCACAGCTATACGAACATCCTAAAACGAGAAAAAAATGTTGGGAACACTACGAAAAAGATTATCCGGAGACGCGCTGGAGCTGTTCGTAAGGGAACAGACAGACAATATGTTCAGGTTCGCATTCTTCCGTACAGGCGACAGAAGCACTGCCGAGGACATCGTACAAGATACCCTGCTGAGCGTATGCAGGCAGGGCAACAGACCGACTGAGCCGGAGAAACTGAAAAGCTATGTATTCAAGGCTCTGTCAAACAGATGCAGTGACGCGGTACGCAAGCACAACACCACAACAGAACCTCTTACCTTCCGCATGGCGGAAACGGTCGAGGACAACGATGGCAACGAGCGTTCGGAGGTGGAGGAATATGCGCGCATCGAAAGAGTTCTGGGCGAAATACCGTACGAACAGGCAGAAACGATACGCATGCACATAATAGACCGGCTGAAATTCACCGAAATTGCGGATATCACCGAAACGCCCGTCACAACGGTGAAATCAAGATTCAAATACGGAATTGAGAATATAAAGAAAAGAATAAACACCCGAAAAAACTATTGATATGGATTGTAACAGTTTTAGAAAAAATGTGTACGACTTCATAGAAGGAAGCACAGACCAGGACCTGACACGTGAGATGGAAAATCACGCAAAGGCTTGTAAAGAATGTGGAGAATTTCTGGAACAGACCGAGAAAGCCATAAGCATGATACGTCCGACATGCGACGTGAAGGCGTCGGACGCTCTGAAAGAGAAGCTGAGAATGATAACCACCGGAGCAATAAAGACCGACAGACAGCGCAGAAAGACAGTGCATGTGTTCAGACGCTACGCTGCCATCGCCGCATCGGTGCTCGTTCTTCTGACAGGAGCAGCGGCAATAGGCGGCATACTGCTTAACAGCAGCACGGCAAACGCTGCGCCCAAAACCATAACAAGTGCGCAGGCATCCGAATATTTCAGTAAAGCCGTACCCCTGAAACAGTCGTCTGTACGCCTGAAACTGAACGTGCGCACCTCTCCTAACGAGAACTTCGCGTACGTGACACCTGTGAGCGGATTCGTGGAAACGGTACTGACATTTGTCAACAAGGACAACACCATGCTCTGGAGGATAGAGAAACAGAACGGACGCGCCATCGTCTGCGACGGTAACAGACAGTATATGTGGGGCAAGGGCGGCACAATGGGTTATGAGAGCGGAGCCGACTACGAGGGCTTCGCTGAAGGTCTTCTCACTCTGTTACCGGCAGACATCAACATAATAAAAGGCTTGATGCGTACCTGCAACACCCAAAGCAGATACTCACTCGACACAAGCGACGAGGGAATAATAATAACCGCGACCTCTCCCGCCATAGGAAAAGGGCGCGACGGGAAACCTCTGAACTCAGCGATAGACGAATCCGACAGCAAGACCGAGTACATATTCGACAGCAAGACGAAGATGCTGAAAAGCTACAACGTATGGATGAAGGTGATGGGCGTATATGTGAAGGTGATAGAGAGCACCTCTATAGAATACAACAAAAGCGTGGACGTGGCATCAATGCTGAAACGACCGGACAATATCAGAACATGGATTGACGTGACAGCCGACTATGGCATGTTCGCCGGAAGCACGGCAGAGCAAGCCGTAAAGAATGTGTTAGAAGCTGTGACAGAAGGAAAGACACAGAGCGTAAGGAAAGTATTGTTCTGCTACGACATCGGAATGATAGACAGCCTGTACGGTGGAGCCGCCACCGTAACAGTTGGAAAGGCATACAAGGAAGGTACTTACGCTGGAGTGTTCGTACCTGTAGAACTGAAATACAAGGACGGAAAGGTGAAAAAACTTACCGTCGCCGCACGCAACGACAATAAGGGCGGCGCTTGGACAATAGACGGAGGACTGTGAGAGACAGCCGTACCGTCAGCGGCGCAACAACGCTCTGACAACGAACCAGAGATGCATCGCCACGGTGGGGAGCGTTCCGTAATGAACGCACATTACACGGAAGCGTTCCTTCAACGAGGCGCGGTGGTTCTCGGTTGTCATGCCTTCGGCAAGATAGTTCACCACAACCATGTTGACATTGCGCAGTGCGAGCCGCTCACGGGCGGCTCTTTTCATTATGCGTATGCACCAGTCTACGTCGGCTGAGAAACGGTATCGCAGGTCGTAAGGCACCGCACGGGCTATGTCCGCACGTGCGTAGAACGCCTGATGACAGACGAGCATGCCGTGGCGGAACGACTTCCAGTCGAGCCGCTCAGGCGGTGTCAGTCTCCTGTGCGCCACAAACCGTCCCTCCTTATCCACAAGATCGGTGTCGCCATACAGCACGGCGGGCAGTTTCCCGTCCGTCCCCACGCATGTGGCAATATCGCTGAGAGTATGCGGCGAAGGATAAGAGTCGCCCGCATTCATGAACACCACATAGTCGCCGGTGGCTCTTCCCAACGCCTTGTTCATAGCGTCGTAAAGCCCGTTGTCAGGCTCCGACACGATGACAACCTCATGACCGCAGTCCGTGGCGTCAGACTCCGCCTTGTAAGACTCCGCTATCGCCACCGTGCCGTCGGCGGAACCGCCGTCCATTATGATATGCTCCACATTGCGCCACGTCTGTCCCATCACGCTGTCGAGCGTTGTCTTCACCGTCCGCTCAGCATTATACGTACATGTGACGACCGTAAATCTTATGTTCCTACAGTCCATTTCCTCAGATTATATATTTCTTCATGGCAGCCGTCTCGTTGTAAACCTCAATGTATCTCATTGCCACGCTCTGCTGCGAATAGTGCGTATGGACCTTCGACACAGCCGCTCTGCTCATAGCCTCATAGTCGTCACCACACAACAGCCGGTGCATACCTGCGGCAAGGTCGTCAGCCTTTCTGAAGTCAGCCACATAGCCGTTCTTCCCGTGATCTATCATTTCAGGTATGCCACCCGTGCGGAATCCCACACACGGCACGCCGCATGCCATCGCCTCCATGATGGTGTTGGGCAGATTGTCCTCAACCGACGGCAGCACATATATGTCGGCGGCGTTGTATATCACGGCTATCCGCTTCTCGTCGCTTACATATCCCAAGGCGCACGTTTTGAGCGCGAGGCGTCCCGCCATATACTCCGACTCGCCGCCGAGCACAGCCACCACCGTACTCTCCTTCATCTCCGGATGGTCTGCCACGAGCCTGTCCACAGCCTCGATGAAATACTCCATACCCTTGCGGCGGTCGGTCACGCGGTGCGACACGAAGAGAATCACCTTCTTGTCCTCCGGCAGTCCCGTCTCCCTACGGCATTCCGCCTTGTCGCTCCGACGGAAGAACACACGTCCGTCGATGGCGTTCGGGATGCTCACTATGCGCTGTCCCTTGAGCAGCGCACTCTGCCGCGCCTGACTCTCGAGCCACCGGCTGCAAGCCACAAAGCATATGTTTCCTGCTGCATAAAGAGCTTTTTTCCTGCGCCATATCTTATTTGAGAGGTCATACTTGGACCCGCCGTCAGGCAGAAGCGGACATCCGGCGCATCCGGTCTTGTAAGACATGCATCCGCCCGAGTAATGGCAGATGCCCGTGGCTTGCCACATGTCGTGCATGGTCCACACCACCGGCTTGCCGCTCCTCACTATCTTTCTGATGTTTCTCAACGACAGCATGCCCTGGTTTATCCAGTTGAGATGCACCACGTCAGCCCACTTGAACTCCGGCAGCGACGTTATGTCCGTTCCGCAATTTGCGATGTCTATCTCGAAAAGATGATTTTTCGAGAACCGCAGATGATTGTATATGCACCATCTTTCCCACAGAAAGTTCCAGCGGGCGCGCATCCTGCCGGGCGCCTCCGCCACGGTGATGCTGTCGGTCTGCTTGTCACGCACAAGCATCTTTGCCTTCTCGCCGCTGTTGATGAGCGCCTCCAGCAGTCTTCCTGCGGCAACCGCCGCTCCTCCGGTACGCTCGCTTGTATTTACAATCAGTACATTCATTTTGCCTGTCCGACTTTTTCTCCATACTTAAGACTTCAAACGGGATTTCTGAAAACACCATATTGCTTTCCCGAGTGCAGCCTATCTTATGCAAAGATAGTGCAAGGTGAGTGCAGTGAGAAATAAAAATCACGAAGTGTTTATATTTTATTCACTGCCGAACCGTAGCCTATCTTATGCAAAGATAGTGCAAACGAGTGGAAAGAAAGCTTGCTTTCACTTTCCCGAGTGCAGCCTATCTTATGCAAAGATAGCGCAAACGAGTGGAATGAAAGCTTGCTTTCAGATTCCCGAGTGCAGCCTATCTTATGCAAAGATACAAAAATGTTTTATTCAACCCACACCTTATTATATAATAATACAATCCCGTGAAAATAAAAAAAACGGCTGCCGCGCACCCCCATTATCCGATAAACACACATCAGTAAACCGCCCGCCGCTCCTCCGCCCCACAGTGTCAGACACCCTGCATTGCTACCCTGACAAAACCATGGCGACAATGGCATCTCATAAAACGTTAACATCCTTAAAATCAGAAAAATATATAAGATATGCGATAAAATATTCCCAAATATGCGGAAATATCGCATAAACACCCTCCAGGCACCCATTCAGAATGTCATAATGCTACCTATGGATGACAAATCATGCCATTATCCAAACCCACGGACGACATTTCCGCACATTATGAACGTTGTGCGCGTACACAGATTATTGACATATGTCAAAAAAGAATTAAAAATATCATATTATATGTTTTATTGTTTGCAGGTATCAAAAAGCCTTTGTATCTTTGCAACGTCAAAAGGTTAATAGATTGTTTAGGTTAGTAGTAATAGATTTAGGTTTTTAGTTATTAGGTTTAAGGTAAATTAAAACGATTGTTTAACAGGTAACAATGCTGGGCCGTGAGGTTCGCATTTGTTTCGAAAGTTTTTTTAGTTAAACATAGGAATATGTCACTGCTTGTTGAAAGTAGTGGCATTTTTCTATTTTAGACGGTTACAAAACCGACCGCTTCAACGGCACAACGTGAACCTCGGAGAATCACGTACGCAAGCCGGACATTACGCCGGTGCGATAAAGACATTCCCATTATATACCACCCACACTCCGTTCCGCCGTCATACTCACGGGTTTCCTGTCTTATAGGAAATGCGGCGGGCTGAATCAGGAACAAACGCGAAGCAATACAACGACAGTTGTGCTGAAGAGCGAAAAAGCGCAGTTTTTTAAGTGAAAAACAGGCATTGGCGGTATGATGACCGCTTCTGGATAATACAACAAAATGACGAACGGCAACGAAAAACCATCCACCGTAAACTCCGCAGGAATGAGTTATTTGCCGGAGAAAAACTTTCCGGCGTGAAAAACGCGATTTTTCGAGACAATCATTAAAACACTGGCGCATAGCGGATTAGGCAAAAACGCGTTTTCATATGGTGACAACCATGCTGCGGAAAAGGCTCTTCGGGCACGCGGAAGAGCCTTTATGGGCGTGCGATACGGGCTTTTCCGCATGACGGGAAAGGCTTTCTCACGGCACAGCAGAGACAGAAAAGAAGTGAAAAAGGTGTTTTACGGTTGAAAAATAAGGAAGAAACGGAATAGAAACAGTACCAAGACGCGCTTATGACACACCGCGACACGCTCCGGACAGACCATATTGCGGCATGCCGTACTCTATTCCGCGCTTTTGCGATGTCAAAATATTTTACTGCCTGAACGATGACGGCTGACACCTGATGTCAGCCGTATATGAGCACCGTGGCATATGCGCTGATGCCTTCCTCACGCCCTGTGAAGCCCAGACGCTCGGTTGTTGTAGCCTTCACCGACACGTTGTCAACGTCCGTGCCTATCACCTCAGCCATACACCGGCACATGTCCTGAATGTGAGGATTGAGCTTAGGACGCTCCGCGCACACCGTTGCGTCGATGTTGCCCACCGTGTATCCTTTCTCAGCTATCAGCCCCACGGTCTTCTTCAGCAGTATCTTGCTGTCCACGTTGAGCGTCTCCTCCGCCGTGTCGGGGAAGTGATAGCCTATGTCGCGCATGTTTGCCGCACCGAGCAAAGCGTCGCACACTGCATGAATGAGCACGTCGGCGTCGCTGTGTCCGAGCAGTCCGAGTCCGTGGTCTATCTTTATTCCTCCGAGCCAGAGGTCGCGTCCGGCTACCAGCCTGTGCACATCGAAGCCGAATCCCACACGTATTTTCATGTCCTTATACTTGTTCCGTTAATATAAAATGTATGTTTCCGCCGTCCCGCTCGTCATCTTCTGAACAGGTCTTTTATTCCGTCCATGTCGAAGCTGAGCGTGAACCGCAGTGTCTGGTCGAGCGGATTGCTCTTCGCCGTGGCTATAAGATAGGCGGCGTCGAGCGAGAACACGCTCATCTTGAAGCCCGCGCCGACCGTGAAATACTTACGGTTGCCCTTGTTCTCAGCCTCATGGTGATAGCCTGCACGCAGGGCGAACTGGTCGTGATACACGTATTCGCCACCCACACTCCAGTATATCTCCTGCAGCTCTTCCTTAAAACCGCCCGGCGCATCGCCGAAACTCTTGAATATACCACCTATGCTGCTCACGTCGTAATAGTCGCGCTGGACACGCTCCTGATAGTCTTCCGTCGACTCACCGTCGTTCTGCTTGGGATAGGTAGGCACGAGAAGCTTGTTGGCGTCAGCCGTGATGGTGAAGCGGTTATACTCGTCCACGGGCACCATGAGCGCGGCTCCGAGGCGCATGTTGGTAGGGATGAACTCGCTGTTGTCGTCGCCTCCGAACGTTATCTTGCTACCGATGTTCGATATGTTCAGTCCAAGACCTATCTGACACTCGCGGGAGCCTATCGTGAAATAGTCCTGATAGTATGCCGCGATGTCGGCTGCGAAAGCGCTTCCGGGCGACGTGTCCTCAGTGTAGTCGTAGGTAAGGTCGGAGTAAATCCATCTCACCGCCGCCGCGATGGAGAACTTCTCGCTGAGCATTATGGAGTAAGCCACGTCGAGCGACATCTCATACGGGTTGATGGTCATGCCCGCGTCCTCACTCATGCCGCCGCCTGTGTACACCTCTCCGAGCGAGAAGTAGCGCAGCGAAGCCGACACTGCCGAGTAGTCGCCTATGCGGTAGTAGCCTGCAAGATAGGCAAGGTCCATGTCGCTTACAAGCTGCCGCAGCCATGGAGTATAGTTGAGGGCGACACCTGCCCTGGATATTGTGAAGGGATATTTTGCCGGGTTCCAGTATTGCGAAACCACGTCGGGGTCGGTCGCCACACCCGCGTCACCCATACCGGCGGCACGCGCGTCAGGGGCGATGGTCTGCGATGTGACCGACGTGTTGACAGGGTTGAACATGTTCTTCTTGTCCTGAGCCGGAGCCGCCAGCACAAGACCGAAAGACAGGCACACAGCCAGTATTCTTATCTTTGCGTTCATTCGTATGATGTTTGTCGTTAAATTAAAATATAATATGGCACTGAATTAAAAACGACGATGCGTCCTATTTATTGCCGATAATGACAAGTTTCTTTGCCTTGGAGGTCTGCGGGCTGCCGTCCGACGACATTCTCACACGGTAGAGATATACTCCCGTGCCGAGCCGGCTGCCTCCGTCGACGGTCAGGTCCCAGTCCACGGTGTAGGCGCTTCCCGTGCTCACTCCGCTCTCCTCGTGTGTCCAGAGCAGGCGTCCGCTCATGTCCATCACGTCGATTGCCACGTCCAGGTTGCTTCCCGCGCGGTCGTGGCTTATTATGAATGTTGTGGAGGTGGTGGCGGGGTTGTCCGTACAGCTCACGCTGAGCAGCTGTGGGGAGAGCCCTTTCACCACGTTGAAGCGCAGACTGGTGGACGACATGTTGTTGAACACGTCCCATGCGCGGAACTCGAGCGTGTGTTCGCCCTCCTCGAGCTCGGGAATGTTGTAGTAAGTCGAGCCTCGGGTGTATGTTCCGAAGTCGTAGCTGAAGTTGTCGTTGAGATTGTATGTGCGCGCCATCTCGCCGTCGATGACGAGCTGCAGGTCGTGTCCTATGCCGTTGCCGGAGGTGTTTATGCCGTCCTTGTCCATTATCTCGGCTACGAAGTATGGCGTGCTGTTCACCTTGCCACCGTTGACGAACGACGGCGAATTGAGATAGCAGAATATCGACGGACCCACGGAGTCGTTCTCGGCGATGTCTCCTCCTCCCACGGTGAACGCCTCGCAGCTGCCGTTGCCGATAAGTGTGCGGTCATTGCTCACGGCATAGAGGTTGATGAGTCCGGTGCCGTCGGTGTAGTTGATGTCCTTTGGCACGGCGAAGGAGAACTCGAACCGTCCGCCGGATATGCTGTCGTTGCCGCTGAAGAGCACCTTCGTGCGGTCGTAATAGGTGAACGGCTGGGCAGAAGCCTCATCCTCGTTGCGGTTGTTCCACCGGCATGTCACCAGCTCGCGGCTGTCGCGCACGGTCGCCGAGAGCACACCGCCGAACGTCGGAGCGTCCTTCACATATCCGCTCACTCTCATTATGTTGCCCGCTCCCACAGACACTGTCTTGCCGTCGGTGACGTCGGTTCCGTTTATAGAGTCTACCACAACGGTGAGCTTGGGCAGGCAAAGCGTCATGGCAGGGTCGCCCAGCAGCGAGTACTGAAGGTTGTTCACCACCTCCATGTCGCCGTTTGTCATCACACTGTTCTTCGCAAGCCGCTGCGCCTCACCGAGCGTGGTGGGTTTCCCGTCGGTCAGGGTGAGCACGTTGCGGAGGAAGTTCATGTTCATCGTCTTGTTGTGGGAAGCATACACAGTGCGCGTTGTGCCGTAGAAAGCTACGGCTCCTCCCTTCGGATTGAGCACCGCAGTCTCGCCTATTGTCTGCTTTGTTCCGTCGAAAGGCATGATGTCGCACGACGCCGTAATCCACAACGGGAGGTTGGTGTTGGTGAAACCGGCGAAGTCGGAAAGCCTCAGCACCGACTCGTGGGATATCTGGTCGGCTCGTCCGTGTCCTGCATAGTCCATGATGAGAGCGCCCGCCTGCTGCTGCTGTTTTATCGCCCTGCTCGCGTCGGGATAGGAGTTTCCGGTGGAGGAAGTCTCACGCTTGTATGCGTCCCAGAGCACTTTCTTTATGTTGAAGCCCGGATTGAGCCGCGCCACCATGTCGGCGGCGTCGTTCACGTCGGTCATGTGTATGTTGTAGTTTCCGTCATCTCCCATGAACATAAGGGTGTTCTGCCACGCTCCGGCATTCTCGTTCCCGGTGTAGCTTATCACCTTGTCCACCATCACGGCGGCATCGCTCTCTGTCGTTACGGGAAATCTTCCCACCGCCACATCAAGCTTGTCGCGGAGCAGAGGATTCTCTCCCTCACCGTCGTCGAGCATGCAGAAATAGCCGTCGTCGATGTAGCAGCTCACCTCGTTGAACGAGTTCTCGCTCTCAAAGCACAGCAGGTAGTCGTCAGGATTGAGGTTGCGGCACTCCTGTGTGAGCATCCGGTTGTCCCACACACAGTCTCCGAAGAGCACCAGATACTTAGGCATGTCGTCCTCGGATGACGCCCTGTCGTAGAGCATCTTGAGGTAGTTGCGGTAGGCGCTGGCGTCGGGCGTGCCGCTCGAGAACTCGTTGTAGAGCTCGTCGGCAGGCACAATGCGCACTCTCAGTGCGTCGCGTGTCTCGTGAAACTCCTTCAGCCGTTCCGCCTGCTTCCTCAGTTTCTGCGACGTGGGGATGATTATCACCATGTCGGCTGCACCGTCCGCGTGCAGATCCTGGTTGGTTATGTTATACACATACTGCGGTACGGGGAACGACGAGGCAAGGTCGGGCGCGGCAAAAGGCTTGTCCCATGCCATCGACACGAAGTCGAGGCGCGCCGGTCCGCCCGAAACGACACTTATTCTTACAGTGTTCTGAGCCTTCGAGTTGCTTATCCTGTATGTTCCCGACTTCTCGTTGCCTTCGTCATATTCGCCGAGAGTGACATTGAGCGTGCCCACTACGGAGTCGTTGAACTCCACCTGCACACGGCACGCGCTGCCCGCCGTGACATTGACAGTGAGCGAGCCGCCAGCGGTCTCGGGGTTTCCTGCCATCTCCACCGTGTAGGGCGACGACGCTGTTATCTGACGGGTGTCGAACAGATTGCGCCCGCCCTGATACCAGGCGTAGCCGTCCGTCTCGTAAAGAGAATGATAATCGTAGGATGAGGGATAGAACGACGCTATGAAGTCTTCCTGTGATATGCGGGCGGGAGAGCCTTCATCGTTCTGTGTTATGAAATAATATCCGTAGTCGGAATAAGGGTTGCGCGTGCGGCGGGTGCTGTTGTTCGCCTTCCACGACACCGGACCGAGAGCGTGGAACAGCAGTCTGCCTCCCACCTCACACAACGGAACCTCGCGCAGGTCGTCGTTTTCGGCAAGGTCGTCACCCGAGAGCCGTTCGTCCCTAAGGTTGCCGCCGTAGCCGTATACCTTCACTTTATTTATATCAGAAAAGCCAGCCTGACGGATGAGCGACTCACTGAGCTGGTACACCCCGGTGGAAGGCACGCGTATCTTTGCCCACCGTCCGGAGGCGAGAACAGAATGGGCGGCATAGCGCGAGGACGGGTCGGAAGCGGTGCGTGCGGCTGCTCGTCGTGCGGAAGACACCGGACGGGCTTCCTTCTTCAGCATGAAGCTGACCAGAAGACGGTAGCGTCCGTCGCGGTAAACCACCGGACAGAATTCCGTCTGGAGCGAAGGCCGCTTACGGTCGAACACTATGCGGCTGCTTATCTCAGGCATAGCGGGCGGCAGTCCGGGCACAATCTTTCTGTAAGCCTCTATGTCCTGACGCGGCATATCCACAAATTCTGGATATGCCAAAGACACTGTGTAAACGGAATCGGAATAATTCTCAGGCAACGGGAAAGTGCTTGCAAAATGCGGAAGCACGGAGTCTGTCCTCACCTGACCTGCCGTCAGGTTGAAGAACTTCTGCGCTCCGGCATCCGAAGCATGCATGAGCAGGAGCATCAGAAAGAATATACTGTAAAACGGTCTGTTCACGCTTATCATACGCTTTAGCTTTTTCCGGCTGTCCGCAAACCGGCTTCGTCACGGTCTAACGGCACGAGAACCCGAGCACCTTGCGGTCGTCGAGCCAGCCCTCCAGTCTGTCTCCTATGGCGACAGGACCCGTTCCGGCTGGCGTTCCGGTGTATATGAGGTCGCCGGTCTTCAGTGTGAAATACTTACTTATATAAGATATGAGTTCGTCGACAGCGAATATCATATCGCCCGTACAGGCTTGCTGAACGGTGGAACCGTTTATGTCGAGCCGCAGATTTATTGCCTGTATGTCGCGGAACCTGCCTATGTCCACCCACTCGCCTATCGCCGCCGAGCCGTCAAAACCCTTTGACAGTTCCCACGGCATGCCTTTCTCGCGCAGTCTGCGCTGCATGTCTCGGGCGGTGAAGTCCACTCCCAGGGTCACGGCATCGTAGTAGCGGTGGGCGAAACGCTGCGGAATGGACTTGCCCAGACGGCATATCCGCACCACAAGCTCTGCCTCATAGTCTATCCGCCCCATGAAGTCGGGCACGAAGAACGGCTTCCTGTCCTTCAGCAAAGCGGAGTCCGCCTTTGTGAAAATCACAGGTTCCTCCGGTTTATATAACGTTCCGTCCAGCTCTTTATTGTGCCGGACATAGTTCATTCCTACAGCAAATATCTTCATTTTGGATAATTAACAAAAGACGGAGTCATAAAGAGCATATGCTCCCCATAACTCCGTCATCTATCATTTGAGCGAATTATCAGCCGTAATCTTATTCAGCAACAAGGGTGAAACGCTTGTAAGCGACAATCTTCAGGTCCTTGTCCTGCTTCTTGAGATAGTCTGCCACGCTTGTCTTGTCGCCGTCGCCGAACTGGAACTCCTGGTTTACGAGACAGCATTCCTTAAGGAATTTGGCAAGACGACCTTTGGCGATGTTCTGTATCATCTGCTCCGGCATGTTGGCAGCCTTCTGCTCCGCTGCCTCCTTCTTGATAACAAGAGCCTTGTCGGCTTCCTCTCTTGTGAGCCAGCCTTTCTTGATGTTCGACTCGATGTGGTCCTCGCTGTCAACCAGGTTAGGATTCAGACCGGCTTTCTTGAGTGCAACCTCGACAGCCTTCTCTATCTGTTCCTCCTTTGTCTTCTGCACAGCCACCTGGAACTCATTGTCCTTCACTTCCTGAGGAACAGACTCCTCATCGAGCGCAATAGGCTTCATGGCAGCCACCTGCATTGCCATCTTGTGTCCCAGCTCCGCGTTTTCCTTGTTGAGCTGAACCATTGTGGCGAGAGTGTGCTTGCCCATGTGGTCGTACACCTCGATGTTATCGCCCTCAAGGACGTTGTATCCGTCGAGCTCCATCTTCTCGCCCGTGATGCCCGAACGCTGTGTGATGGCATCCTGAACAGCCGATCCGTCGGCAAGAGTAAGAGCCTTCACCTCGTCGAGAGTGTGCGCCTTGGCAGCGATGGCAGCGTCAAGTATGTCGCTTGTCAGCTTGATGAAGTCGGCTCCGTTAGCCACGAAGTCGGTCTCGCACTTCAATGCCACGATAGCTGCGAAGCCGTCCACCTTCTTCACGAGCACACATCCGTTGGATGTCTCACGGTCGGAACGCTTTGCGGCGATGGCGAGTCCACGCTCGCGGAGCAGGTCTTTTGCCTTGTCGAAATCGCCTTCAGCCTCTGTGAGAGCCTTCTTCACGTCAGCCAGACCGGCACCGGTCATTGCGCGAAGTTTCTTTATATCGTCAATTGAAACAGCCATATTTTATTATAGTCTTTTGATTATGAATGAATGAATTGTTTCTTATACTGTTACTCTGCAGCCGGTTCCTCAGCAGCGGGAGCCTCTGCTGCCTGAGCGGCAGCCTCTTCGGCGGGAGCGTCCTTGCGTGCCTTGCGTGCGCGCTTCGGTTTTGCGTCGGCGGCAGCCTCAGCCTGTTCTGCGGCAGCCTTCTCGTCTGCCTTCTCAGCCCTGCGCTCCTCCAGACCTTCGGCAATGGCGTTGCAGCATGCTGTAAGAACCACGTCGATGGAGTCCTTAGCGTCGTCGTTGGCAGGTATGACGAAGTCGATGTTCTTCGGATCAGAGTTTGTATCTACCATCGCGAAGACAGGAATACCCAGACGGTTTGCCTCTCTCACGGCGATATTCTCCTTCATCACGTCCACAACGAAGAGTGCGCTGGGCAGGCGTGTCAGGTCTGATATAGAGCCGAGGTTCTTCTCCAGCTTGGCGCGCTGGCGTGTTATCTGCAGCAGCTCGCGCTTCGACAGCTTGGAATAAGTACCGTCGTTCATCAGTTTGTCTATGTTGGCCATCTTCTTAACAGCCTTGCGTATTGTGGGGAAGTTGGTGAGCATGCCGCCCGGCCAGCGTTCGATGACGTAAGGCATATTTACGCTCGTTGCCTTCTCGGCAACGATTTCCTTTGCTTGTTTTTTAGTAGCGACAAACAGGATTTTCTTTCCTGACTTGGCAACCTGCTTGAGAGCGTCCGCAGCCTCGTCAATCTTGGCTACTGTCTTGTGCAGATCGATGATATGAATGCCGTTGCGCTCCATGAAGATATAGGGAGCCATAGCGGGATTCCATTTGCGACGCAGGTGACCGAAGTGGCATCCTGCTTCCAATAACTGGTCAAAGTTAGTTCTTGACATTGTTGTTTTTGTTTGTTTAAATTGTTTACTTTCCTTTTAGTTTTCTCTAACCAGCCTGTGGGTAATCCGCAATACACTACCCGAAGTCTCACAGGCTTGGATACTAAACTCATGCATCCCACGCACCGGACATCACACCGCGACGCACTGCCATGGCGGCAGCAGACGGCACATCCGGCACAGGACGACATTAACGCTTGCTGAACTGGAAGCGGCGGCGTGCCTTCGGGCGTCCCGGCTTTTTACGCTCAACGGCGCGTGAATCGCGTGTGAGGAAGCCTTTGTCCTTGAGAGTCTTCTTGTCGTCGGCATTGATTTTCACCAGCGCGCGTGCTATTGCGAGGCGCAGAGCCTGGCTCTGTCCGGTGTAACCGCCACCGTCAAGATTTGCCTTAATGTCGTATTTGCCTTCCACGTTCAGCAGTTGCAGCGGCTGCTTCACAACATACTGCAGTATGGCTGAGGGGAAATATTTCTCCAGTTCTACCTTATTTATAATGATCTTGCCTGTACCCTCTGTGAGATAAACACGGGCTACAGAAGTCTTGCGGCGACCAATTGCATTTATCATTTCCATCTTACTGTTTATTTATACTGGTTTATATCGATTGTCTTAGGCTTCTGAGCGGCCTTGTCGTGCTCCTCGCCCTCAAATACATAAAGGTTATTCAACAGCTTGCGTCCGAGCGGACCTTTGGGCAGCATGCCCTTAACAGCGTGACGAATGATTCTGTCCACACCGTTGGGACGGTTGCGCAAGTCTGCCGGTGTGTTGAAACGCTGTCCGCCAGGATAACCAGTATAACGGGTATAAACCTTGTCGGTCTCCTTCTTTCCGGTGAAAACCACCTTAGAAGCATTGATGATGATTACATTGTCTCCACAGTCAACATGAGGTGTGAAGTTCGGTTTGTACTTTCCGCGGATAAGTTTTGCTACTTTAGAGCAGAGGCGGCCTACCACCTGATCAGTTGCATCAACAACAACCCACTCCTTCTTCGCAGTTTCCTTATTGGCGGAAACAGTCTTGTAACTTAAAGTGTTCATTGTTTAATTTAAATATTACTACTAAAAAACATTATAACTTTGCGCGAGCGATTCACTAACCGTGGGGTCCGGCCAAAGACCTCCACTATTAACACTCTCACGCTGGGGACTCTAAGTGTATCCCCGAAATAATCGGACTGCAAAATTACTTAATTTATTCAGCGGGAGCAAACGGGAACGGCGCGGGGAAAGTAATATTAATAAAATTTAACTGTTTTAGATATTATTAATACCGTTATCAACCTACACCGACCGCATTACGCACATACGGGACAAGGTGAGGAGGATGCCGGAACGGATTCGGAGACGCACAGGATAACGCAAACCGACATTAACAGATGTTCACGTTTGGAGATTCGGATTTAACATATCGTTTTCCGCATTCCGGCATTCCGACAGACAGCCGGCAGTGACCGGAAAGCCCGTCCGGCACCCTCCGGAGGGCGATTTTATATGAATCTCACAGCCGGAAAGGCTCTTCTGCATTGCAGAACATGCCATACCGGTGTGCGGAAAAGGCTTTCCGGTGGTGCGATACGGGCTTTTTGAGGTCATGAAAAAGGCTTTCCGGTGTAATGAAAAAGGCTCTTTGAGGACACGGAACGGGCTTTTCCGCAAAACGGGAAATGCCGTCCCTTAATATCAAACAGCACAAGCGGTTGTATGACAAAGAGTTACGCATTTCACAGAAAAAACGCGATTTCCGGTGCAAAATTAAGTCCAAGGGCGTCGCAACCCGGTTTTTCCGCGTTTTCGGAGGATGCCGTTTAACATTCCGGACAGTGCATTTATGATTTTTTAAACAATCGTATATCATATATACAACACCTCACATGGCGTCATGACATATCATATACGATACTATTATATATAATGTGCGGCACTGTCATATATAAGGAACGGCAGCGCGCGCGAGGCACATCCGCTCCTACTTCAGCATCACTATGCGCCGCAGGATGAGGTTCTTGTATTGTCTTTTCATGTCATGCGGCAGGAACGAAGAGTCTATTATCCCGAACCATTTCGGTATGGCGCGGCTGAAGCGTTTAGCCATATTGTCTATCACCTTGGCGTCGACGCCCGACGATGTGATAGACTTTATGAAATCATCTCGCCTGAGCCTGCGCTTCTTACCGTTGAGCGTGAGAGCCAGTTCTTCAGGGTCGCCGGGCATGATGAGCGCGGTCGCCACCATGTCGTAGGCAGGAGTGAGCGTGTAGCCGGTCGTCCCGTTGTTGTAGAGCGAGAAGTTCTTCAGATGCATGTCGGCGTTGCCGGTTATCCACGAGAACACCACCACTTCCCAGAAGTTGACGAGGTCGAGCTTCGGAGCCGCCGAATACTTCTTTATAGCCTTTGCTATCTGCTCGTACGAACCCTTGTATTTATATTCGGTGAGCCTCTCCGTGAGCTGGCACATGTCCTCCATCGGCACCTTCGCGCCCGTCTCCGTGCGGTCCACGCGCCTCGTGATGTAGCACAGCTCGCCGTCGCTGAAGCGTATAAGACTGTGAGGCACCACGCTTATCCTCACAGCCTCGGCAAGGTGCATGGTGACATCCTCAAGCTCGGGCAAAGCCCTGTAGGCGTCGGTCTGCGGCTTGAGGATGAACCGTCCCCACAGACCGACGATGGTGAAGCGGTCGGGCACGTTGCGCCCTCCCTTGTCAATGTCGAGCGATAGCTTTGCCTGCACACCAGTAAGCGTGCTCTGGCTGCGCACCACCTGCCGCGCGAGGTCGCCCAACTGCGCGCGAACGTAAGGCAGAGCCGGTGCCTCGCGCACACCGAAGAACTTCCGCGCACACGCCGGATGATAGTCTTTCTGTCCTTCTTTCAGCGGGTTGTAGCAGTGAAGGCATATTCTTTCCGATTCGTTTTCCATCCCGATAACAGTTTATGAAGTCATTGTCCGTCCTGCCCGATGCGGCTTGCGGAGGCGCGACCACGGTCAGTCGTCGTCCTGTTCGGGCACCACGCTCACCGCCCCTATGCAGTCCTTGCAGCACGCCATGAGCAACGCCATGCGGTCGAGCCGGTTTATCTTCCAGCTCCTCTCCGCTATGCCGAGCAGCCAGCCTTCGGGTATGAGCCCGTCGAAGAAAGGAAACAGCACGGTGGCATGATAAGCCTCCTTCCTCAGAGGGAGCGTGAGGCTCACTGCCTCGGCACCGTCTGAGGCAAGATAAGAGCTGTCGTAGCTGAACGTGAATCCGTTCTCGTCCTCGACAAGACGTCCGGCGAGACGGTCGTAAAGATAAACGCGCGCTGTCTTCATATTCTCTTTAGCATAATGATGTACGTGTCAATGTCCTCACTCCTCACGCTTCCGGCTTCCGCCGCCAGCCTCAACCGCCCCCACCTGTCTGCCGAAGAGGCTCAGCACCTGGTTTATCTTGTCCATGCGCAAGGTCTGTTTGCCCTGTTCGAGCTCACGCACAAAACGGAGTCCCACGCCCGACTTGTCGGCAAGGTCCACCTGCGTGAGGTTGAACTTCTTTCTCATCTCTTTCACAAATGCGGCTATTTCCCTGTCTTCCATATTATACCCGTTTGGGTACAAATATAGCAATTAAACACGTATATTATACCTTTTAGGGTATAATTTTATTGAAATCATTTTATATTATACCCTTTCGGGTGTAATAAGAACATAAATCACAGACAATTACAACCGTCTTGCGCGGACGGAGACACTCCCGTACAGCACCATACAGATTGCCGTAACGGTATATAAGCAGCTGTCCTAAATTAACCTATAAATATAATTACTCATATGTTATATCCGTCTTTCTCATCATCCTATGTGCTCTTCAGGGATTCATTCCAGTGTCTCTTCGGTCGTGCATTCCGCCAAACCCACTCTTCGGACTTTGAAATGCAGTTTCTGAACGGCACACAATATGACGGCAATTGATTGGGAACGTCTGATTAATCATGACAAAAACGGCATTAAACGGACATTCTCCACTTCCACAGGCGCATTGTTTGGCGTATGTCAGAAAATGTTAGTACCTTTGTGGGCACACTTGGCAACGAAGCGCGCGGGATGCCCACGCCGTCGAGAAACCGTTAACATAACAATATAAAAACACAATGGGAAAAGTAATTCTTACCGGTGACCGCCCTACCGGAAAACTTCATCTGGGCCACTACATAGGTTCGCTGCGCCGCAGGGTGCTGCTTCAGAACGAAGGCAACTACGACCGCATGTTCGTCTTCATGGCTGATGTGCAGGCACTCACCGACAATGCGGAGAATCCTGAGAAGATACGCCGGAACATCATCGAGGTGGCTCTCGACTATCTGGCTGCCGGACTCGATCCGGAGAAATGCACGCTCTTCATACAGAGCCAGATACCCGAGCTTGCCGAACTTACCACATATCTGATGAACCTCATCACCGTGTCGCGCGTGCAGCGCAACCCTACGGTGAAGACAGAGATAAAGATGCGCAACTTCGAGGCTAACATTCCGCTCGGATTCTTCTGCTATCCGGTGAGCCAGGCTGCCGACATCACACTGTTCAAGGCTACCACAGTGCCGGCGGGAGAAGACCAGGAGCCGATGCTGGAGGTGACACGCGAGCTGGTGAGACGCTTCAACCAGACATATGCCGAGGTGCTCGTAGAACCGGAGATAATGCTGCCAGAGAACGCCACGGCACGCCGCCTGCCAGGCACCGACGGCAAGGAGAAGATGAGCAAGAGTCTGGGCAACTGCATCTATCTGAGCGACCCGGCTGACGTGGTGTGGCAGAAGGTGCGCTCGATGTACACCGATCCGGACCATCTTCGGGTGGAAGACCCGGGCAAGGTGGAAGGAAACGCGGTGTTCACATATCTTGACGCCTTCTCGACAGACGACGACTTCGCGCAGTACTGGCCCGAGTACAAGAATCTGGACGAGCTCCGCGACCACTACCGCAGGGGCGGACTGGGCGACATGAAGTGCAAGAAGTTTCTCAACACCATCATAAACAACATGCTCGAACCGATGCGCCAGCGTCGCCACGAGTATGAGAAGGACATTCCGGAGATATACAACATCCTGCGCCGGGGCACGGAGAAGGCGCGCGAGACGGCGGCGCAGACAATGAGCGAGGTGCGTCATGCCATGCGCATAGACTACTTCGACGACGCCGAACTCATACGCCGTCAGGCTGAATATTTCGCCGGAGGGAAATAAGGAAACGCGGATGCGGGCGCACGGCGCGCCCATCACACATCCTCATGCAGCGTCAACGCCGCAGGCACAGTGTGTCTGCGGCGTTGCTGTATTCATCCCGCCTGACCGCGCGAAGCCTTCCGCTCATGGTTCCATATCTCAACGCTGTTTATTATGTTCTGCCATAGTATGTAGCAGCCCGGTCCCACCGACGACAGCGGATTGAGGTAGGTGTAGGATATCCATATGGCGAAGGCGGTGTTCTTCTGTCCGAGTGCCTGTCCGGCATTGACGGTGCTGTCGAAGTAATGACCTATGAACCGTCCCACGGCAAACTGCATCAGGCACAGGATAAATACCACTACGGCTATCGCTATGAGGAATGTCCAGGTGGTGTCGGCATGCACTATGTTCTTCACAGTGGTGCCGCTGACAATCATAAGGGAACCGCACCACAGGTAGTAAGCCAGATCCTTCACGGAGAGTATGGCGCGGTGGAGGCGCCGCATATGGTGTTTCACAACATAGGCGAAAAGCATCGGAGCCACAAGCACCGTACACACCTTATATAATATGATGAAGAACGCCTCGAAGAACGACATGTGCGCGCCCTTCTCTATGAGCGGAAGGCACAGCGGTATGAGCAGGGCAGTGATGAAGTTTGACAGAAACGTGTATGCCGTCATCTGCTCTATGTCGCCTCCTATCTTCCTTACCACCACGGCGGCTGCTGACGCGCACGGTCCGATGACGCATATAAGCATAGCCTCCATGAGCACAAGACTGTCGCCGGTCATGCCGAACCCCACCACAAGAGCCGTGATAAGCACCACCGTGAGCAACTGGAACGCACTCACCCAAAGATGCCACGGCACTATGCGGAGCTTTCTGAAGTCTACCTTGCAGAAGGTTACGAAGAGCACGAGAAACATGAACACGGGCAGCATGGCGTCGAGAACGGGCGCGAAGAAGGCGGAGGCTGCGCTCAGCGAGGGGGTGAAGGCGAACGTGAGATAGAATATGGCTCCCATGGCAATGGCTATGGCGAGAGTCCAGTCTTTTATGAACCTGATGACACTCATAACGTTTCTGATTTGTCTTACAGGTGGCAAAATTAGCACAAAATTATCATATTCGTCGCCCCGCAAACGCTTTTTTTGGCACACAGATTGCGTAGAATAAGATAATGGAGAGACTTGCGGAGGCGTTTGTCGGTTTTTTATCGTATCTTTGCATAAGCCGTGCTGCACTCGGGAAAGTGAAAACCTGTTTTCTTTCCGCTCGTTTGCTACGGTTTTGCATAAGCCGTGCTGCACTCGGGAAAGTGAAAACCTGTTTTCTTTCCGCTCGTTTGCTACGGCTTTGCATAAGTCAGGCTGGCACTCGGGAAAATAAAAACAGGCTCAATGTTATTATAAAACGATGGAATAATGAACATACGCAGAGCGTCTGAAAAAGACATACCACAGATAAAGAAACTGCTCGATCAGGTGAACGCCGTGCATCATGAGGGGCGTCCGGACCTGTTCCGGCTCGGACGGAAATATGACGACGGGGAACTCAAGGACATATTACAGGACGACAGACGTCCGGTCTTTGTGGCGGCTGACAGCAGCGACACGGCTGTGGGATATGCTTTCTGCGTGCTGCAAAAACCCGGAGACAGCCATATTCTCGAACCTGTCACCACCCTGTATATAGACGACCTGTGCGTAGACAAGGACTGTCGCGGACAGCACATCGGCACGGAGCTTTACCGGCATGTGCTTGACTTCGCACGCGAGAAAGGCTGCCACAACCTCACACTCAACGTGTGGAGCTGCAACCCGGAGGCAATGAGGTTTTACGAGCGTTGCGGACTGACACCGCAGAAGGTGTGCATGGAGCAGATTATCTGACAGCCGCGACGCGGTTATCACACCCGGACAATCATCAGAAAAGGCAAAAGACAATGGACAAACAACCGGCAAAAGTGGATGTGGCGGTACTCATCCTGTTCTTCAACCGCCCCGAAAGACTCAAGGAAGTGTTCGATGAAGTGAGGAAGGCAAGACCATCGCGGCTCTTCCTCTATCAGGACGGACCGCGCGGCGGGCACGACATTGCCGGCATCGAGGCATGCCGGCGCGTGGTGGAGGACATCGACTGGGAGTGCGACGTACGCCGGATGTACCAGCAGCGCAACTACGGCTGCGACCCGTCTGAGTACATATCGCAGAAATGGGCGTTCTCCATCGTCGACAAATGCATAGTGCTTGAGGACGACGATGTGCCGTCGCAGTCGTTCTTCCCGTTCTGTAAGGAGATGCTCGACCGTTATGAGCACGACGAGCGCATCACCATGATAGCAGGCTTCAACAGCGACGAGGTGACGCCGGGGGTGCCGTGCGACTACTTCTTCACGTCGGTGTTCTCCATATGGGGATGGGCTTCGTGGAGGCGGGTCATCGACACGTGGGACGCTTCCTATGCCTTTCTTGACGACGAGTTCGCCATGAGCCAGCTCAAAGGAGTGATGCGCCAGCGACGCTATTGTGCCGACACGCTGCGCGCATGCTACGACCACCGCTCCTCTGGAAAGGAGTATTATGAGACTATCTTCTGGTCTGCCATGGTGATGAACAGCGGACTCGCCATCATGCCTACACGCAACATGATAAACAACCGGGGCGCGACCGAAGGCTCCACCCATTTCGCAGGAAGCCTCGCCACAATGCCACGGAGGCTGCGGAGACTGTTCACAATGAGACGCTTTGAGGTGGATTTCCCGCTGAGACACCCGCGTTATGTCATAGAGAATGTGGAGTACAAGGAGCGGACATACCGCACCTACGGCTACGGACATCCGTGGATAAAGGCAGGAAGGTCGGTAGAGGAGCTTCTGCTCAACCTTCGCTACGGCAACTTCGGCATCATTGCGCGCGCCGTGCGACACCGTCTGGCAAAATGGATGGGACGCGACAGCCACAAATAAGGGGCGCGGCTCATCCGAGATAAATCTTTTCGTATTCTTCCTGCATATGTCTTATGCCGAACCGTGACATGGCATATGCCTTGGCTTCAGCACCGAGCGAGCGGAGGTCGGAGCGTGGTATGACTTCTCTGAACAGCCGTAGGAAAGCCTCATCGTCGTTTCCGCTCACCTTCAGGAGCCATGAGGGAGGCAACGTGTCGCCCAGACCCGGACAGTCGTTTGCCACGACTGGCAGACCCGCCATGCTTGCCTCGATGGACATTATGCTCAGACCTTCAAACTCGGAGGGCATGAACAGGCAGTCGAAAGATGAGAGCACGCCCGACAGGCCGTACATCGGCGGAGTAAGAGTGGCATTGCCGCACTGCGCCACGGCACGCTCCACGTCGGGCAGAAGACTGCCGTCGCCCATCACATGAAAGTGATAACGCCTGTCGCCAGCCATGCTCCCGAGCAGCCTTATAAGATGTTCCACTCCTTTCTGACGTTCCATTCTTCCGGCAAAGAGAACGTTGATGCAGCCTTCCTTTATCCCTGCATACGGCTTTTGGGCAACAGGCTGCACACCATTATATATAATAGGAAGAGTCTGTCCGTAGGCTTTCGCGTAGCACGACTGCACCGACGGCGATATAGCCACGTTGCTCGCGGCGCGCTGAAAGAACCGTTCCATGTGTCTGCCGAGCCTTTCCTGACCCGTCCATAGGCGCGTGTTGTGCACCGTCCGCACTATGCGGCAGCGGCGAGTCCATGGAAAGAGGAGGCGGAAAAAGCGTATACACATGTCCGGAGTCTCCGTATGCACGTGTACGACATCGGGTCGCCAGCGCATGTATACGGGCAGGAACCACAGAGGAAAGCACAGTGCTGCGATGCGTTCGAAAAGGAAGTGGAAGCGTATGTCGGGCATGTGCGCGCGGTGGAAGCGTATGCCCGAGCGGTTGAGACCGCCGATGAACTCACGTGTGAAAGGCGTAGAGGCGCGCATCACCTCCACCATGTGATATTCCGTTCCTGCCGTATGGGATGACGCTATGTTTGCCGCCACCTTCTCGGCACCGCCCAAATCGAAGTGGGTCACTATGTGGAAGATACGCACGGAACGCTTTCTTCCGTCATGCTTTCCGGTGTCTGTCATTGCATTATGGTTTTTCTTATTGTCCAGTCTTATTCCTTATACGAGATAACCGGCTATAAGCCAGCCGTTGTAACACCACAGCCAGATGGTGAGAAGCAGCGTGAGCGCACGCGCGAAACGGCTTGTCCGCGTGCCGGCGTTCCTAAGGACGTAAGCCGCCGCTATGGGTATGACAAACGCCCAGTGGGCAGTCATGATGTACACTTCGTTTATACCGAACCCGAAGACTATATGCATCGTCATGTCGAAGGCGAACCACGACAGGACAAGACGCAGCAGGCGCGAGCGTCTCCCATACCATATTCCGGCGGCGAAGAGAAGCACTATGAGAGCCTCTACGACGTAGCTTGCCGCCCAACGGTAGTTTACGAACACCGGGCGGGTCTGCTGCACGTCCTCAAGAAGATGGCTCCGGTGGAGCTGGAGAGACTCTCCGAAGAGATTCTCTGTTATAGAACGCATGCGAGGAGTAGTTATGTCGCTCCACTCAAGCAGCGGAATGTCCTCCGTCATTGCCTTTCCGTTCTGCTTCCTTACCCACTCGTCGTGCGCCTTGAACTTGTCTCCGAAGTTCGGATTCTTCTGTTTCAGATGGTCCTCTATCTTCTTTATGTTCTCCGACTGCGGCTTGATGATAGCCTGCTGCTGCCAGTAGAACAGCCCGGCGAAGAGCAACAGGGGGACAGCGAACGCCGTGACATACCGCCACGAGAACGCCTTGCGGCCGTTGGTGAACAGAAGTGCCAGTCCCGTCTTCACTCCGTTGGAGAGCGTCATGCCCGCCGAGAGGAAGAAAAGCGTGCCTGCGAGCAACGGCGACATGGGCTTGCGCTCCTTCATTCTGGTGCCTGCTATGTATATGGTAGCCACAAGAAGGAACATGGAAATGCCGAAATGGTCGGGCACCATGGTGGCTATGAGCACATGAGCGAAACCGTAGAGCATAGCCGTAAGCAGCATGGCGTCGCGCCGCGACACACCAACGAGCCCGTTGAGTATGCGCAACATGAACACGGAGGCGTATGTTGCGCAGAACACATTGAGCGAGGCGATGAAGAAAACGGCGAAGTTGAAGCCCGTCACTTCCATGAGCCAGCTGTTCAGCCAGTATAGAGGCAGGAGCAGGGCGATGTATAGCGGATGCCGCAAAGTGGAATAATGGACACGTAGGCACGACACCGCTATGCACGAGAACACGTCATATCCCGACATGTTGAGGTGGTTGTAGAATATCGTCCAGAACCCTCCGTGGGCTCCGATGGTGAACCGGTCGAACCTGCTGTATATCAAAAGACCGTTGAACAGAATGAATACTGTCATCGAAACGAGCGCGAACAGCCGTTCCTCTTTTCTTATCTTGAATATTGTTTTCATCTTCGTAACGTCGTTGTTTCATTATTCCCGTCAGCCGGTTTCATACTTTCAGTCAGCCGATAATGCGTTTTCTCACAACAGATAAGACGCGATGAGCGTGATGTTGTAGCCCAGAAGGAAGCATGTGAGCAGGAACACCGTCACACCGGCGGCACGTCTCACATGTCTGCCGGAGACTGCGAGGATGTACGCAGTGGCTATAGGAATGGCGTATATCCAGTGTGCCGACATGATGTAAACCTCGTTTATGCCGAACCCGAGACCCATGTGCAACGCCATGTCGAGCATGAAATAAGACATGACAAGCCACATGAAGCGCGACCGGCGACCGAACCACACACCGGCGGCAAACAGGAACAGTATGACAGCCTCTATGACATAGTTTAGCGGCGAAGAGTAATGCACTATCATGGGACGCTTCCTGAACTCGTCCATAAGCAGGTAGTCCTTGTGCAACTGAATGGATTCGCCGAAGAGGTTTTCCACAGCCGACATGGTGCGAGAGGTGGATATGTCGGTCCATCTCATGAACTCACCGTTGCTGATGGGCTTTCCCTGCCTCACCTTTTTAGGCTTCGCGGTTTTCTTCGGAGCCTGTCTTGCGGTGTCGGAAACGGTGTTTGAGGCACGCGCGGAGGCAGTGTCGCCGCCCGGTGAAGCCTTTACGACGGCAGATCCGTTCTTTTCCGATGTCATGGCAAGTGCTTTCCGCTCATTCTGAAGCCTCGTTTCCTTCTGCCGCTGTTCCGCTTCCTTCTTCGCCTTCAGCCTGGCTTTAGCCTCGTTGCGCGCCATATCGCGCGGCCATACTATATGGTCATACTCCAGCCGGCTGCATGTCCAGAGCAGCACCGAAGGCAATATGACAGCGGCAAGTATGTATGAAGGACGGAAGAAACGGCGTCCGTTGACAAACAGCGCGGACATGAACGTCTTCAGACCGTTGTTGAGCGACGTTCCGGCAGTGAGCATAAAGAGCACTATTGTGTGCCATGCCGTCATGCGTCTTCCGTCTTTCATCCACTGTCCCGACAGGTGAAGCGTGAGCAGCAGGAGCATCATCGAGATGATGAAATGGTCGGGCACCATGGACGAAAGCATCACGAAGGCGAACGAGAAGCAGAACACCGTCATGAGTGTGGCGTGGTTTCCGTCCAGTCCGACGATGTCGCGCATTATGCGGCGGAGGAATATCATGGCGTAGAAACCGAAGAAAATCTGTATCGCCGCCACGATGAATATGGCGCAGTTGATGCCGGTCAGCCTCATCAGGAGCTGGTTTATAAGATACGGAACATACATGTAGAACGCCAGAAGAGGATGTCGGTAGACATTGTATCCGGCAGTCCAGTCGCTCACCACGGAATAAGTGATGGGGTCGAAACCCGATATCTGGAAGTTGCGGATGAACAACTGCCAGTAGTATTTAGTCAGAGGAGTGAACCGGTCGAAGTATTTTATGATGACAAGAGAGTTCATCGCAACGAGCATAAGCAGCATTACCGCCGCGAAAAGACGCTCCTCGCGCCGCAGTCCGAATATGCGTGAGGCAGCCTTTATGAGTCTGTTGTCTTTCAGTTTCATCTTTTTGATGTTGCTTCAGAATTGTCATGACAGTCCGTCAGGCACATTATGCCGCCGCGTCATGGTTGTTATTATCCTATTCTATATTCTTTCTTACAGCATGTCCGCCTTCTTCCTGCGCCACATCATGGCTTTTCCTTTCATTAATGAAAAACCATACGGGCAACGGACTCACGGACACCCGGTCAGCACAGGCTATTTTCCGAACGGCTGGTAGTGGTGTTCGTCCGCATAGCCGAAGAGTTCCCTGTCGCCCCGGCTGTCACCATAGGCTATGACATAGAGCCTGTCGCGCCCTGTAAGAACCTCTTCCAACCGTCTCACCTTTTCCTTTCCGTAACAGTTGGGAGTGGCGAAACGTCCGGTGACGAGCCCTCCGTCCACCTCCGCCTGCGTTGATATGACGCGCACCTTTCGTGTCCCGAAGCGTGCGTTGAAGAACGGTTCGACCCATCTACCGATGCTTGCCGTCACCACACACACCCTCTCTCCCTTTTCCAGAGCATTGCCTATGCAGCTCATGGCGGCGTGCCTGAGTATGCCGTCGCGCTTCCGGGCGAAATCGGCACACAACCTGTCGAACTCCTCCACAGGCATTCCTCCGAACAGATGTGCGAAGAGTCTTTCCTTCACACTGCCTCCTGAGACGAGCCGCAGCTTCATCATCACAAGCAGCGGACTATAGCGCAGCAGTGCCCCGATGAGCGCGCGACTGCCTTTCGCGTGCCTTATGAAGGCGATGAGCGAGTCGGCGCGCGTTATAGTGCCGTCGAAGTCGAATACGTGTACTGTCTCTTTTCCATTCATCATTCAATATTCCCTCATGTCTGTACAGTGTCTACAGATAAATCATCACAAGGAAAGCGAGTCCCCACGCTATAAGGACAAACTGCGAAAAGCGGTCGTGCATTATCACCTTCGTAGGGTCGCCGCTCCTCTTGTCGACCACCGTTATCTGTATATACCGCAGAAGTCCCAGCAGCACGAACACCGACGTGAGATACAGGTTCTCCGTTCCGAACTGCCTTACCACCTCCGGCGACACGGTGTACATGATGTAGCACACAAGCGTAACTGACGCCGTGATGGTGACAGCCTGATTGATGAAGGTCAGGTTATAGCGTGTGGTGTTCTTCCGCGGAGCCTCTCCCGTCTCGTTCATGCGTATCACGTCGTCGCGCCTCTTTGCGAAAGAGAGGAACAGCGTGAGCAGGAACGTCATGAGAACAATCCATTTGCTCAGCACAATCTCGCCCACTATGCCTCCCGCGAGAATGCGCAGCACGAACCCGAAGGCTATGATGCACACGTCGATGATGGCATACTGTTTCAGCCGCGAGCAGTAAGCGAGGTTCATCACATAATAGAACAGCAGCACAGCCATCGCTGAAGGCATCAGCGGCGCAGGCAGGAAGAGCGCGGTGCCGACGCTCAGCACGAACATCACAGCCATTATCCTGTATGCCGTCCCCACCGAAACCTTTCCGGCGGCTATGGGTCTGTGGCATTTCTCAGGATGGTTGCGGTCGTCGTCGGCGTCCACTATGTCGTTGTAGCAGTAGATTGACGAAGCCGTGAATCCGAACGCCACGAACATTATTAGAGTGTTTACGAACACGCCGGTGTTGAACAGTTCGCTGCTGAAGAACATGGGAATAAAGACAAACAGGTTCTTTATCCATTGCTGCGGACGTATGAGTTTCAGTATATCTTTCATATATATAAATAGGTGTATTCATTGTTCACGTGTGCTGTCCGCCCTTTGCCGGAGTAAGCATGCGCACCACCGGCGACACCATGCGCTGCAGCAGCCATGCCGCCGGAACGGTTATCGCCGTGGTGAGAAGGAATGTCTGCCAGTAGCCCAAGTGCATATGGTGGATGTGTACAAGCACGAAGTTGCTGTGTATGAGATAGCATTCCAGACTCAGCGCGCCCACCGTGCGCAGCGCGGCGTTCATCCATCCGGGCGTGCGGCGCAGCATCCTGGCGAGCAGCAGCACCGTGGTGAAGGTGAGCGGGATGTATATCATGCGCTCGACGAACAGCGGGAACCTGCCGTGCAGCTCCTGTTCGAGATACAGACACGTGCCGAACGTCATGCCGAACGCCACGAGCAGCAGCGGCATGGAGCCTTTCTGAAGACGCCGCCGTTCCATTACGAGTTGTCCGGCGTTGATGCCGAGGAAGAAAACCGGCACCCTGCTCCAGAATATCTCTATGTGACCGACAGCCGAGTGAAGCGGTTCCACCCACTGTACCGCCACACACCACACCACCATCAGCACCGGCAGCCAGCGGTATACCGGCAGTCTGGAGACGAGCCACATGTATGGCGGCGTGGCGATATAGAGCGCCATGATTGCCGGGATGTACCAGAACGTCAGTTCGTCGTGTTCCCAGAATCCGAGGTTCAAGGTCACGTCGCCTATCAGGTCGCCCAGGCTGCTGCTGTAGCGTCCGCTTCCGAGGAAGTCGGGAACATAGAAAAGGCATGCCATGACGAGCCATGCGGGGAAAATGCGCGCGAACCTTCTGGCATAGAAGAGCCTCGTGTCCGGATGGCGCGTCCATGCGAACCACAGTCCCACTCCGCTGAGGAAGAGAAACATGTCCACCCCCACATTGCCGCAGCGGTGCAGTCCGTAGAACGGGTCATCGCGTCTCACCCACACGTGGAACAGTATGATGAACAGCATAGCCAGTCCCATCAGCTCGCCCCTGAAGCGGCTTATGTCTGCAAGAGGGATGCCCCCTCCGTCCTTTCCGGCTGTCTTTAATCCGCCGTTCTTGCCTGTGTTCATATTCAGGATATGTCTTTACGCCGCACACCGAAGACGGTGTGTCAGCCTTTCTTCATTTTGTTTATTATAAGCCTTGTAGCCCATGCCAGAGCCACGCAGGCAATGATGTAGAGCAGAAGTCCGGCATAGACGTCGCCGCGGCGGCTTATGCCGATGAATATCTTGCGCGCCACGGGATGTATCACGAACAGTGCGGCGGAGAGCTTGCCCAGATGCGAGAGCTTTATACAGAGATAGACGGGCATGAGCTTCACCGTACCCACGGCGGCAAGACACACATACAGCGGTGCCCACAGCCACAAGTGGAAATTCATTCCGCAGAGTATCACACTCAAATAAGACAGAAACGTGATCAATGCCCATATCCGACGCGGCATCTGAACGCAGTATCTGGCATAGAGAAGTCCGGCGCAGAAAGGCAGCATACTGCCTACGAAGTTGTATCGCAGACGGTTGAGCGTCTCTCCCTGAGGGTCGCATACCACCTGCAAACCCCAGCACACGACTACCGTCGCCACCGCCGACAGCCATCCTCCGCGCCTCAGCAGCAGTATGTAAACGGCATAGACCTGCAGCATAAGACCGAAAAACCAGTACGGACCGGGCCATATCACCTTGTCGGGAGAGGGCATAAGGTTGTTTAGCATGAGCAGCTGTCCGATGATGTCGGGCACGGCATAGCGGTGCGCGCCCGGCGTTATGGCGTCGACCATGATGAATATGGCGAAGCCCACAATCATCATGTCGAACAGCTTGCGGAAGTGTGTCCGCATGAACGTCATCCTGTCCGGCACGGGCACATGCGGCGTGTGCTCATATTTAGCCACCAGTCCGTAGGCACTGAGAAAGAGGAACACCGGCACGCCGTAGTGTCCGAAGAACGACAGCAGGTGCACAGGCAGGTTGATGTCGGGCTCGAGCAGTGCCCGCATCAGTGCCATGCTGCGGTCTTTGTCGAACGTATATTCATTCTCCTTCACGGCGAATCCCAGCCAGTGGCAGTAGTTGTGGAGCACTATGCCCGCAATCGCCATTGCCCTGAGAGCCGAGCACTCGGTGCGCGAAAGCAGTTGGTTGTTGTTTATTTTAAGCATATCCGGTGTGGTGTTATATATCGGCATGCGGGCTGTGCGCTGTATGCGGTGGCGCGCCATGCCTGTCTTCTCATATTCCCTCAAGCCTGTCGTAGTCGGTGACTCCCTTCAGCAGCCTCGGTCGGGTCTCGTCGTAGTCGGGCGACAGCAGGTCGTAGCGCGGCTCGTAGCATGGCGCCGAGATGCCTGCGAGCCCCATGAGCAGATGCGGCAGGGCGTCGGTCATGAACCGTCTGTCGCGTGCCGCCCTCATTGCCCTGAGCACTTCCGGACGCCTGCGCGCGTATCTTGACGAGCACCATATCCAGAACGGGATGTCGAACTCGGCGTGCGCGAGCCGCGCGTCTATCTCAGCCGAGTGCATGCGGCAGAAGAAGTGCATGTCGCCCTCGTAGCATTCCTCGCCGTGGTCGGGCATGTATATCACCACCGCGTCGTCGTTGCGGAAGCGGTCTACAATCCTGTCCACCACGGAGTCGTTGTATAGCACTGCGTTGTCATAGTCGGAAAGGATGCGTCTCTCCCTCGCGTTGAGGTTGGGCTTGAGCTCCTTGTAGTCGTCGCCCTTGAACAGTTTGCGGTCTTTAGGACTGCGCTGGCGGTAGCTCACGTGCTGTCCTATGAGATGGAAAATCACCAGGTTGTGGTCTCCTCCCTGCCCTTTCAGCCTGTCGTAGTCGTCGAGCAGACCCTCGTCATAGGTGTGCAGGCGGTCGTTGCGCGTGTCAAACTGCGCCTCGCTGAGCGTAGGGTTGTTGAGGAAGAAGCCGCCGCTGAAGTCGTATACCGCCTCGTGCGCCTTCGGCAGAAACTGGTTTGTGAGAAACGTCACGTGGTATCCTGCCTTGCGGAACACCTCGGTGAAGAGCGGATAGTCGCACCACTCGCCCTTCTGCCCCTCCACGCGCGTGGAGAAAACACTCTTGAACACGAAGCTCGTGAGGTTGTGGGGCGACACCACATCGGTGAACTTCACGAGGCGTCCCTGCCTCTCGAGCCTTTGCTGACGGGGTGTCGTGGGCATGGGATAACCGTACATAGCCGAGTGGTGGCGGCTGTAGCTCTCGCCGATAATGAGCACAATGGTGGGGCTGCTGTACGAGCAGCTGTCCACCCTGACGTCGTTTATGCCTGCTATGAGCCTGTCTATCTGCTTTGCCGCGAGCGAGTTGGCATACACGCTGAACACGAGCCGGTAGGCGGGAAGATATAGCTGGGCGTGGTCTTTCTCCGTGAGCGTGTGCTCCACCTCGCCTATGTTGGTGCCGCTCATGAGCTTCCATGTAGCCTGTTTGTTGTCCGCCGACACGACGGCTGCCCACACCACCATTATCACGACGGCAAGTCCGGCGGCAGCCCTTACGTAAGCCTCCGACGCGAACGCGGCTATCCGCCTGCCCGCCTCGCGCAGGCGTTGCTCCGTGCGGTGCGGGATGATGTGGGGGAATTTCAGGCGCAGGGCTGTGAGCACATGCAGGATGATGAGCGCGAGCACCCATCCCACGCTGCTTGTGATGACTCCCGGCGACACGCACGAGCGCAGAAACTCGCCCGCCTCGCGCGTGTCGGTCTCGCCGACGAGCATGAGCATCGAGGGCGTGAGCGTGGACTGGAACTTCACAAAGCAGTATACGTCGACGAGCGACGTGGTGTAAAGTGCCACATAGAGCAGTCCTCTCGCCCACCGCCTTACGGCAAGCGGCAGCAGCGCGAGCACTATGCACAGGGCGTAAGTGTCGAGCAGCAGTTCGAGATAAAGATTGTCGTAAACCTTGGCACCCTTACTGTCGGGCAGCACCGCCCACGAACTTACGCATCCGAGCGCGTACATGAAAAAGAAGAACGAGGCGTTGGCGCCTATCGGCTTTACGGCAAGCGTGAGCGCATCGCACAGTGCTTTCACAACTTTCTGCATGTTATGGAATTTTTGGCAAAGTTACATCAAAATCGTGAAATACGGAAATAAACTCCTCACTGACGCGCACCGGCGATGATGCTGTCGAGCTTCAGGCGCGCGTCCTCCGCTCCGGTGAACACTATGCCGTGCATTCCCAGCCTGCGCGCCGTCTCCACATTCGCCTCCTTGTCGTCGATGAAGACTGTCTGCTCCGGCTTCAGCGAGTAGCGGTCGAGCAGTATGCGGTATATCTGAGGCTCGGGTTTCACCTCCTTCTCTATGCCCGACACCACGGTGCCTTCAAGGAGCGAGAGGAAGTCGAACCGCTCGAAAGCCACGTGTATGTTCTCAGCCGACCAGTTGGTGAGCCCGTAAAGCCGGTAGCCTTCGTCCTTCAGACTGCGCAGCAACGCCACGCTCTCCGGCTTCTCTCCCCGCAGCATCTCTCCCCAATGCACCGGAAACATCTCTATAGCCTCCCTGAACTCGGGATGAAGGGCAGTGAGCTGTGCCACGCCCTCGGCGTAGCTGCGTCCCCGGTCGTTCTCAAGGTTCCATTCGTCGGTGCATATGTTTGCGAGGAAATACTCCATACGGCTGTCGTCGTTGAAGTATCCGCGATAGTAGTAGCGGCTGTTCCAGTCGACGAGCACGCCTCCGAAGTCGAATACGATGTTCTTTATCTGTGACATGTCTGTATGTAAATGGTTTTGTGATTATGTCGCCTGCATATTGCAGAAGCGTTATTATGTTGCAAATATATAAATTCAACGGCATTACAGCAAATTGTCACCACGCTTTTTGGCGTGACACCGTCGCACGACAGGAAAAACTGTGCGGAATACATGAAAACGCGGTTTCGCATTGACTGTTTTTATATAAAACAGGCTGCACTCGGCAATTTGAGAGCAAGATATCATTACGTTCGTTGGCACTGTTTTTGAATAAAACAGGCTGGGACAGGCAATTTGAAAGCAAGATATTATTGCGTTCGTTGGCACTGTCTTTAAATAAAACAGGCTGCAACAGGCAATTTGAGAGCAAGATATCATTGCGTCCGTTGGTATTTTTTTTTGACAAAAGAAAACGGCGAAAGAGATTTTGGATAACGCTGAAAAGTGTATCGCACAGCCTCATCCGCTCCTCCGTTTCACGGTTTTACTGTTACAGAAAGCCCGTTTTGCGGCAGACGTGTCACCGGAAAGGCTCACCGACAGCTCCGAAAAGGCTTTTCCGCACCGTCAAAATGCCTTTCCCGTACTGCGAAACGGGCTTTCCCGCAGGACGGAAAAGCCTTTCCTGCAATGTTGAAAAGGCTTTTATAAATGACAATGATGTGTATGTCATTGGTTTACAGCATATTACCCGAATCGCAAAATACTGCGCCATATGCATCCGGACAGACGCCCAGCCGCAAATAAACGGTTCTCGCGTAGTTGAGGTTGGATAAATATGCGGGTTCGTTGTTATTGCGCACAGAGAACATGTATACCCGTCTCATACCGCAGCATGCCAAAAGTAGAGACGCAAGATTTTGCGTCTCACGAGAAGGTAAGCGCAATATATATTGACGGGAATGGGCTGATAGACATTGAGTTTGTTGCTTGTGAGACGCAAGATTTTGCGTCTCTACTTTTGGCAGGCATCATAATAAGCCTGAGACATTCACCTTATATTATAATTGTGGCAGCCCTGTGGAGACGCAAAATCTTGCGTCTCCCGTTGAGTCCACAGCAACACACGCACACAAAAAACGCTCTCCACAGCTATTGCAGCCGCGGAAAGCGTCGGACGTATGATATTCTTATTTAGTCTGAAGGTTATTTTATGAACAGCAGCTCACGGTATTTCGGCAAGGTCCACAGCTCGTCCGACACGATGAGCTCGAGCTTGTCGATGTGGCGGCGTATGAACTCGAGCTTCGGAGCCACGGTGTCGTGATAGGCGATAGCCTTCTCGCGGCAGCTCTCTATCCTGTTCGCCACCTTGCGCGCCTCTACGAGTTCCTCCACGCCGGTCTCTATTATCTGCGTGCGCTGTGCTATTTCCTCTATTATCTTCTTGTTTCTCGACGTCAGCTCATCAGCCTTGTTGGCAGGGAATATGTCGTACATGCTCTGCACGTTCTTTGCCAGCTGACTCTGATAGTGCGTACATACGGGTATGATATGGTTCATCGTGAGGTCTCCCATCACCCTTGCCTCAATCTGGATGCGCTTGGTGTAGGTCTCCCACTTCACCTCGTTGCGTGCCATCAGCTCCTTGCGGTTCATCACGTTGAGCTTCTCGAACATGCCGATGCTTTCCTCGTCGAGGTAGCGGTCGAACACCACGGGGCATGAAGTCTCGCAGTCGAGTCCCCTGCTTTCGGCTTCCCTCTTCCACTCGTCGCAGTATCCGTTGCCCTCGAATATTATCGGCTTGCATGTCTTCACGTCGTCTCTGATCACGTCTATGATGGCACTCATCTTGTCCTCTCCCCCCGCTATGAGCGCGTCCACGCGCTGCTTGAAGCTGTTGAGAGCCTCAGCCACAGCCGAGTTGAGCACAATCATCGCACTGGCACAGTTTGCCTCAGAGCCCACGGCGCGGAATTCGAAGCGGTTGCCGGTGAACGCGAATGGCGACGTACGGTTGCGGTCGGTGTTGTCGATGAGCAGTTCGGGTATCTCAGGTATGTCGAGCTTCAGTCCCTGTTTGCCCGCCACGTTGAGCAGTGTCTCCTTGTCGGCGTTCTCGATGTGTTCGAGCAGTTGGCTGAGCTGGTGTCCGAGGAACGACGAGATGATGGCTGGCGGTGCCTCGTTGGCTCCCAGACGGTGGGCGTTTGTGGCACTCATGATGCTTGCCTTTAGCAGTCCGTTGTGACGGTAGACAGCCATGAGCGTCTCCACGATGAACACCAGGAAGCGCAGGTTGTCCTCTGGCGTCTTTCCAGGAGCGTGGAGCAGTATGCCCGTGTCGGTGGTGAGGCTCCAGTTGTTGTGCTTTCCCGAGCCGTTGATGCCCGCATACGGCTTCTCGTGGAGCAACACCCTGAAGCTGTGCCGGCGCGCAACCTTCTTCATGAGAGACATGAGCAACATGTTATGGTCTACCGCAAGGTTGCACTCCTCGTATATCGGAGCAAGTTCAAACTGGTTTGGCGCCACCTCGTTGTGGCGGGTCTTGCACGGAATGCCAAGCTCAAGAGCCTGCACTTCGAGGTCTTTCATGAAAGCCTGGACACGTTCCGGAATGGTTCCGAAGTAGTGGTCGTCCATCTGCTGGTTCTTTGCGGAGTCGTGCCCCATGAGCGTGCGTCCGGTAAGCAGCAGGTCGGGACGTGCGGAATAAAGACCTTCGTCCACGAGGAAATACTCCTGTTCCCATCCCAGATTGCATGAAACCTTGCGCACGTCGGGATAGAAATACTGGCAGACAGCCTGTGCCGCCGTGCCCACGGCATGGAGAGCGCGCAGCAGCGGAGCCTTGTAGTCGAGTGCCTCTCCTGTGTATGATATGAAGATAGTGGGAATACAGAGCGTGTCATCGATGATGAATACGGGCGAGGTGGGGTCCCATGCCGAGTAGCCACGTGCCTCGAAGGTGTTGCGTATGCCCCCGCTCGGGAACGAGCTTGCGTCAGGTTCCTGCTGCATAAGCAGTTTGCCGGAGAACTCCTCTATCATTCCGCCCTTGCCGTCGTGCTCGATGAAGGCGTCGTGTTTCTCCGCCGTGCCTTCCGTGAGAGGCTGGAACCAGTGGGTGTAGTGCGTCACTCCGTTCTCCACAGCCCATTGCTTCATTCCCTTTGCCACCGCATCGGCAATGGAACGGTCGAGCCTTGTGCCGTTGTCCATTACGTCGATGAGCTGTTCATAAACGTCGCACGGAAGATACTTATACATCTTGGCGCGGTTGAACACGTATTTTCCGAAATACTCCGACGGGCGTTCGGCGGGTGTGACTGTTTCCTGTGGTTTCTTCTTGAAAGCCTCTGCCACAACCTCAAATCTTAAGTTTGCCATTGTTTTAAGAATGTTATTTTTGGGTTTTACTGTTGCTATTGCTCCGCATGTGCTGTGTCAGCATTCTATCAGTTTACATGTATTGCGGTGCAAAGTTAAGTTTTTTTTGTCAAAAACCGTGCAAGCGAGTGCAATAAGAGTTTACACTTTT
>ULVA01076169.1_pt1 | contig 35338 bp, 25 predicted proteins | sample 1958811 | NCBI WGS metagenome assembly ULVA01 (sample SAMEA4835768, study PRJEB28245) | human gut metagenome | biome: gut microbiome; material: fecal sample | place: Denmark | collected 2008
CTTGGATATTTTGGAATGTGGTCGGGCGGGCACGGCAGCCGGGGGTTGGATAGGGAATATGTATCGTGGAGGAGAGAGTAGATGAAGAGGTGAGAGGGAATGAGCGATTTACTTACACTTGCCCTCGTAATAGCCTATCGGTCGGCTGTGATATGATTGGAAACTACGCGCCGTACAAGAGCATCGATATTGGACGTGTGCAGGTATGGTTCGCCACGGTATCCGTCATAGTATGCAATCAATTCGCCGTCTTCGTTGTAGTCGTAGTATATGGCAAGGACGCAGGGCAGCATATTGATGCCGAAGTAATTTATGACGGAGGGATATTCTGAGACATCGAGTTTATAGAAGTACGCCTGCGAGGAGTAGCGTCTGGCGACCTCGGCGAAGCGCGGTGCCACTACACGGCTGCCGGGGCAGTTGTCCGACCACATCTCGATGACTAAGGGCCGTCTCAATGTTAGGTTGTTCATGACTTCGTACACGGTATCGTCGTCGATGTAGTCGATGGCTTTTGCCGGCAGGGCAAATAGCGCGAGCAGTATTATCAGTAGATATTTCTTCATTGTTTTGGTTTTGTTGTTAGTGGTTATATCGTCGTTTATATTGGCATGGGGCGTATCAAAGGAATGACTATGCCGACTTCGAAGCCCCAAACAAGTGCGGGTGTCGTGCCGGAGAACATTTTTGTGACGCCGCCTATACCGATGTTGACGCCGCCTGTAAGGCCGATGGGATTGTCCTCGCCCAGCCAGTGGGTATACCCGACATCAAGGGTCAGTGTCAGATTGCGATGCACGGCGCTCTCGGCTATGGTGACGCTTGCGGCTATATCCTTGAATCCGTCATCAAGCGTTGTGTAATAGCCAACCCCGGCGTGCCATAGAAATCGGTGTTTGTTCGCCCCGTTCATCAGCAGGTCCATGCCGATGCCGCCGTAGACGTGCAGGTGGGAGGCGAAGCATCTGCGAAGTCGGATAAATTCGCCGTAGGTGCGCGAGACGCCTGCTGCGAGGTATAGTCCCGGGTATGGCTCGCGAACTACCGGCCTGGTAATAGCTTCCCTATAATAGTCAAAGGCGCTTCCATAACGACGCTTTTCGGTGCATACGCGGTGTCCGAGGGCTTTTTGGCGCAAAGCTGTTGTGTGACGGGTCGTGAAGTTGTAATAGGCAAATGTGTATCCGTCCTTGTCGTCTATGATTATGGCCTCGGGAAGTACGAGCGCATATCCGTTATAATCATCAGCATAGACCGGATATACGAGCGTATCAATCCTCAGTCCGCTGTCCGTGACGGTGTATGTGCTGTCGTTGGAACATCTGACAGATATGGGCGTATGCACCTCGCCGCCGGCGCTGAGGTAAGTGGCTTTGATCCCGGCCCTTGCAGGATTGGCGAACAGCGTCAAAGGCGCTATTAGCACTATCAGCAGGTTTTTTGCAGAACGGAACATACGCCGGTTACAGGTTTTATTTGTCCTATACGCCTTTTATGGTGAGTGGACAGCGTCTTGGGCTAAAGCTTGGCGAGGCGGAAGACTATGCCGACCTCGAAGCCCCAGGCAAAGCAGGGGTCGGCCTCTACGTTGTCGGTGTTGAACAACTCGCGGAAGTCGCCGCAGCCGAGGCTGAGGCCGCCGGTGAATCCCACACGTTTCCACGGGCCTATCCAGTAGGTGTAGCTTAGGTCGGCTGTGAGCGAGCTTTTTTTGTACATCGCGTTCTCGGCGTAGGTCAGGCCTAAGGCTACGTCCATGGACGGGTCGTCGTAGTCGCCGCCCAATCCGAAGTAGAAGCCTATGCCGGCGTGCCATAGCAGGCGGTCTTTGTTGTCGCCGTCCATCAGCCAGTCTTTGCCTATACCGGCGTACAACTGGCATCCGCTATGGCACATGCGCAGGCGTGCAAATTCGCCGTAGCCGCGCGATATACCGGTTACGAGGGACAGCCCGGGATATGCCTCGCCATCGTGGTACGAGGCGTAGACACTTGCCGCGCCTGCGAGGCCGCTGAGGCCGCTGCGGACGGCATCGCCGGCGCGGTTAGCGCTTTCTTCTATTTCCCGGTCGCGGCTGTAGCTGTTGCCGTAGCCGCCGTAGCTGCTGTCGGAACTGTAGAGCGTTTTGAAAGTATAATAACGATAATGATAGCCGTCATAGCCGCTGCTTGTGCGGGTGTCACCAAGTGGGGTAACAATCTGTCGGCCTTGGCAGTCGTAGGCCTCGCGAGGCTGTGTCAGTCCTTCGATACGCACTTGGTCATATACTTTGTATGTGTGTCCGTTTGAACATTTGACTGTGATGGGAGAGCATATATTGCTGCCGACTATCAGGTAGGTGGCTTGGTCTTCGGCCATAGCGCTTAGGGCTATGAGAGCTGCGGATAATAGTGTGAGAAGTTTCTTCATTGGATGGTGTTCTTAGGGTGAAAATTATGAGAGGAATGAGCGCGATGGGAATAATGGAATTGTGAGGGAGTAATGGGTGATCAATAGCGCTTGTAGGTCAGGGTGATGGCCTCGCTGAGGGGGACGTTGTGATACGAAGCGGTGGTGAGGACGAGGTTGTCATCGGTGAGCTCGCGGATGTTGTAGGACATGGGCAGGCTGAGGTCTTCCTCGATGGCTATGAGGTTGAGCTTGTCGCCGCTGATACTCCATGTGCCTTGGCCGAACAGGATACGGTAGCCGGATTTCACTTCGCGCCATGTGCCGTCGGAATTGTACTCGACATAGCCGCGATACAGGTCGCGAGTATTGGTAAGGCCGCTCATAGTGGCAAAGGCGTCTTCCATGTCTTCGGGTGATACTGACTCAAGCTGCCAGCGCCCTTCGAGTTGCTCGGAGTCGTAGGATTGTTTGTCGTCATCGCTGCATGCGCCCATGACGCAAGTCAGCAGCAGGATGCCTAATAGGTGCAGATGTTTCTTCATGTCGTTTGTTGTTTGATTGGTGAGTATTGTTGTTGTTGTTGTTGTTGTTGTTGTCGTTTTGCGGCTTTGTGTGCGGGGGATTGACCGTCGATAACCGGTTGACATTGCAAAGGTATAGCGCGTCACACGGCGTTGTCAATGATTTAAGCGTTTGCTGTACGAACCTATGGGGTTTATGTGCGAATCACCGCTTTTGCGGTGGCCAAAGTCGCCGGCTCGTGCAGGGTAGGGCCTGCACATCGTACCTGTGTCCTCTAAGAGCAAACCGCATATTTTCCCCAAAAAAGCAGCCATATGGTATCCCCAAGAGCGAAGCGTGTGTTGCAGCAAAAAAAGTGCGGGTACGGACGTATGCCATCGCGGTGGCTTCCGCCCATACCCGCTATCTTCATTGCTGCATTTCGCGGTTAGTCTTCGTCTTCAGATCCTTTGGTCTTAATATCTATTTGAAGATGTTTGCCGTATAATGTTTTGATAAACATATGGCTACGATACCCTGGTTCGAAACGTTTGTTTCGATAGATACGAATGGCACTATATGGTCCGTTATTTTTATTTGAAGATAGCACGGATACAATTAAATCTGAGTCAAAAAAAACTAAACTAAACGGAATTATTGTATTGTTGTCGAAAGTAATTTCAGCTTCATTGCTATATGTGTTCACATATGTAGTCTTTTCCGTTGGTTTTAATTCTTCCTCTACGCCGATGAATCCTCTTTGGTATTTTATGTCGGCTCCGATTATTTCACCGATGGCATTTTTTACGTAATCAATGACGTATATACGGTAATATGTGAATTTTGCAACGGGAATATGCACTGAGGAGAACTTATCCTCGCCGTCATATTTGGCCCATACATATCCGTGTCCAGGCGTTACTGCGACTCTTCCTGCATATCCCGATTTAGGTATATATCCGATATTTCCCAACCCTTTAACACTACCGATGTCAACTATGAGTCCTTTGACTCCGTATATACTACCATCATCAGCACAGAAGTTGTTCGCGCCATCTATCCATAACTCACCATCGAGCTTGGTTTTGCTGTCTCCGGCGGCTTCGCTGCGCATTGAGAGTTTGACGGTGCCGGCGGGGTCGGCGACCTCTTTGTCGGGGTTTATGGGATTGGGGTTGTCCGGCTCGTCGCCGTTGCTGTCGCCGCAGGCGGGCAGCAGGCACAGGCATAGCATAGCAGCGCATGCCGTGTACCAAAGTCTTTTTAAGGCTTTCATAGAGTGTGAATGCGCGGCCGACAATCTCCTACGGCCACTGTGTATAGGGGGTGATGTTTGGGTATAAAAAAGGTGTGGAGATTGAAGTTACATCTTATTCCCATATCCAAGGCCTTGACGGAAGCCCATTCCTGTAAATAAGACATCAATCACCACACCTATGCGTATAACGGGTGCGTACCTGTATGCACACACGTGTATATGCAAAAATGCGGATGCCATTGTCTCTTATCTTTCAGGAATATATCTTAAACCGTCAAGTTTGGATATGGAAGATAATAGATAACTACATCTTTTTTGTATTGTATATGTTTTTTACAATCGCATAGCGACTGACGGACCGGTTCTCTTACCCATGTCCGTTGCAAAGGTATATAAAAAAGTTTAACAAAACAAAATTTTCACACGAAAAATTCGGGGGGGGGTAATTGATTGATTGTTAGTGTAATACGCTTTTGGGCGCAGGCCGGGTGTGTATCCGGCCGGATGATACGGTATGGTCCACGATTATTACACCCCCGGGACGGCATAAACAAAAGACGGCAGCCGAGCCGATGGGCGCGACTGCCGTCTTTTTGATGAGAAGATCAGGATTACTTGTTCAGCTGCTTGAGCAGTTCGGCTACAGCAGCCTCAATCTGGCGGTCACGACCCGTGACAACGTCCTCCGGAGAGTTGTAAACCTCGATGTCCGGGTCGAGTTGCCGGTTCTCGAGTGCATGACCGTTGCGGTCCAGCGAGGTCACCTGCGGGATGCCGAAGACGAGTGATGGGTCGATCTGCGTTTCCCACCATACAGCCGTCATCGTGCCCGGTACGGGAGCGCCGACAATCTTGCCTATGCCAAGGGTCTTGTATACGTATGGTGTGCCGTGCGCGTCACTGTAATTGTACTCGTTGGTCAGCATTACCGAGGGCTTGGTCCATTGCGAGAACGGGTCGCTGCCGATATAGCGGCCGCGAGGCGCGTAGCGCACATATTCCTTGCCCGAGAGTAGCAGTGCCACATCGTTGTGCAACCATCCGCCGCCGTTGTAGCGTGTATCCACGATGACCGCCTCGCGATTGCGGTAGCGGCCCAACAGCTCGCTGTATACTTCGCGGAAGCTGGGCGAGTCCATACCTTGGATGTGAACGTATCCTATGCGGCCGCCCGAGAGGCTGTCCACAAGTTGTTGGTTGCGCTCCACCCAGCGGTGGTAAAGCATTCCGGATTGTGCTCCGGCGCTGATGGCGCGGACGGTGACTGTGCGGTTCTTGCCGTCGACAGAGCGCACGGTCAGGCGCACCTTCTTATTCACCTTGCCTTGCAGCAGCAGGTTGTAGTCTGCATCTGCGCCAATCTCGTTGCCGTTGATGGCTGTGATGACATCGCCCGGCTTTACATTGGCTTTGGCTGAAGCCAGAGGTGAGCGCGGCAGCACTTCGGCCACCTTCAGGCCCTCGCCACGGTAGTCCTCGTCATAGAATGCGCCAAGTACAGCCGTAGGCAGTGCCTTGGACGGCTCGAAATAGCGGCCTCCGGTGTGGCTGGCGTTGAGCTCGCCGAGAATTTCGCTGAGCATATCGGCGTAGTCGTAATTGTTGTTGATATGTGGTAGGAAGCGACGATAATCATTGCCGTAAGCATCCCAGTCTACGCCGTGTAGATTGACATCGTAGAACTTGTCGCGCACTTGCGAAAGCATATGATCGAAGATGTATTCGCGTTCCGCTGCAGGGTCGCGGTCGTACTCTGCCTCGAAGGACACGGTCTCCTCTTTGCCGTCTTTCAGCGACACTTTCTTGATGCCGCTTCCCGACAATACAAAGAGATTGTCGCCTTTGGCGTCATACTCAAAGCCGCCCGATACGCCCTTGGCCAGCAGGCGTGTCTCATCCTTGCGCAGGTCGCGCACATAAAGGTTGCCGCCGCCCTCGGTGGCCAAAGCCACGTAGTACAGCTTGTCGCCCTTGTCCGAGAGGTAGCTGTCGCCCATAGACGATGAGCGCTCGGTCAGACGCTTGGTGCGATATCGGCGGTTGGCAAAATCAAATACGTGCGGTTTGACAGGCTCGTCTTTCTTGTCGGCCTTGTCTTTCTTTGACTTTTTGTCTTTCTTATCCTTCTTTTCAGACTTCTCGGATTTGTCCGCCTTGTCTTCCTTGTCTTCCTTCTCGGCATCTTCGACTAATGCGGCCTCCTCCTCGGTGCGGTTGATTTCCTCCCAAGCGCTCTCGTCCAGGGCCATGAATACCACATCACTTTGATTGCCCCAGCTGCCGTGGCTCTTCATGCCATATCGGCCGGTAGTATATATCAGTGCGCGGCCGCCCATGGCCCAGCGCGGGTTGCCATCGCTGTATCCGCTTTCGGTGAGGTCAATGACCTCCGAGCCGTCGGCACGTACAGCCGCGATGTCGGTGTTGTTCCATCCGCCTATGCCGATGTAATCGATGAGTAGCCATTGGCTGTCCGGATTCCAGACAAACGAAATATCGCCGTCCGAATAGCTGTAATTATACTTGCCGTCCAAGGCTGTAACGACCTTCTTCGTGGCTACATCGAGTACGCGCAGTGTCACGCGGTCTTCCAGGAACGCCACTTTTTTGCCGTCAGGGCTGAATACCGGTTGCTGAGCCGTGTTGCCTCCGGCGTACAACAATTTTTCTTCGATAGCGGTGGCGTAGGTAAAGTGCTTCTCCTTGCTGTCCTTGATGGTAGCGGTATACAGCGCCCATTTGCCATCGCGTTCCGAGTCATATACGATGGTGCGTCCGTCCTTGCTGAAGCTCAGACAGCGCTCCTGTCCCGGAGTGTCGGTGATGCGGCGCGTAGTGGCGTACTTCACCGAGGTCACGTATATGTCGCCGCGCATCACGAAGGCTACTTCCGAGCCGTCGGGGCTGACAGCGAGGTTGGTGGCGCCGTTGCTGCGTATCGATTTGTTCGGAGCACCGGCGTAATCGTCAGCAGCGATGGATATTTCCATCTTGGTCGGTGTCGGGGCACCGACGGCCATGGTATATATCTCGCCGTTCCAGCTGAAAGCCAATGTGCCATCGGTCGCGCGGCTGAGGCTGCGTACCGGATGGCGTGTGAAGGCTGTAACCTGTACCGGATCGCCGCCGTTGATGCTTCCGCGCCAGATGTTAAGCGTTCCGTCCGTTCCGCGTTCCGACAGGTATACGTAATTGTCCTTGCCATCCCATACGGGATTGTGGTCGTTGCCGTTGAAGGTGGTCAGGCGTGTGTACCGCCCATGGTCATCAAGCCATATATCGGCAGTGCCGGACGAGCGTTCGTGCTTGCGCAGCACGTCCTCATAGCTCTTCTTGTCCTGGTAGAGCATACGCCCCGAGGCGTCCACATCGACAGCGCCTACAGGGAACGGTAGCACCATATGTGGGCGAGCGCCGGCACGCAGAGGCACGCTGTACAGCTGTGCGCCTGTATACGAGCGTATTGTAGTGGATGGCATAATGCCGGCCGAAAACAGCACGGTGCTGTCGTTGAGAAAGCCTTTAGGTGTTTCCGAGCCTCCGGCGGTGGTGAGACGTACAGCACGTCCGCCCTGTGGCGAAATTGCGTAAACGTCCATACCGGTGCCGTCGCGGTCACTGGCAAAGGCTATGGTTTTGCTGTCCGGACTCCATACAGGATAAGAGTCGTATGCCGGGTTGGAGGTGACGGCGCGAGCCTCACCTCCGGTGGCCGGAACGGTATAGATGTTGCCTTTGTAACTGAACGCTACGGTCTTGCCGTCCGGAGATATAGCCGGATGGTTGAGCCATAGCGGTGCCGAGTCACCGCCTGTGGTGGCATAGCCTTGCAAAGAGCATAAGGCTATGGCTGTGATAACGATTTTGTTCATAGTATATATTTTAGAAACTTGTATATAAGACGTTTGTCGTTGGCCAAATATAACACACGGGTCGTTGTTTTTGACGTTAAATAATGCAAAAGGCAATGGTCGCACCATATATTGGACCGAAAAACACAAAAGACACGGCACCGCAGACAAGGTTAGGACAAGCCGACATGCAATGTTGCAGTGTTGCATAGTCATGTATGTAAGCTACGGCATTTTGTCTCGGCATGTTTTGTGTCGATATTGATGTTAATCGCAAAATTAATCAAAAAAACGGACTATGGCTGTGGTACGGGCGAAAATGTGTATCTTTGTGTCATGGCTCATAAGGTAATGCGTACGATGATGACACCCTTGACCGTTTTAGGTAAGGGCATCTTGGGTTTTGTAGTGCCCGATACATGCTATGTGTGCGGTCGTCCGCTTAGGGGAGACGAAAGGGCTATATGTGCCCACTGTCTTATCGATCTGCCGCGCACGATGTTGCATTATGTGAAAGATGATGCTGTGCTCAACGGCTTGGCTACACAAGTACCTGTGGGACGTAGTGCCGCATGGATACACTATGAAAAAGGTACGAAGGTCGCCCGTTTGATTTTGACAATGAAATTTGGCAATAGACCCATGCTCGGAACGGAAATGGGACGAAAATTTGCGCGCGAACTTATGCCTACGGGTTTTTTCGGCGGTATGGATGTGATTATGCCCATACCATTGCATTGGAGCAGGCTGGTGAAACGCGGATACAATCAAACGGAATTCATAGCGCGCGGCATAAGCTCGGTCACCGGGTTGCCTATAGATGCAGGATTGCGTGCGGTACGCCGCCATCCGGCGCAGGCACGCAAGAATGTCGAACAACGCAAGGCCAACCTTGCCGGGACAATGGAATACAAAGGAGGCGAAGGTGCATTGTCAGGCCGACATGTCTTACTTATAGATGATATCGTCACCACCGGAGCAACCATGCGAGAGGCTGTACGTGCCTTGACGCAAGATAGCTGGGTGGGGCGCGTGAGCATTTTGTCGTTGGGCCGTGCACATTCCGTTAACGATTGACATCCGATATTGTATAGACAACCGAATTTACTTTTTTTATGAAAAAGAGAGTATATAACGTATTGTTAGTGTGTCTTTTGGCTATAATAAGTGTATTTGCGCAACCTTACGGACAGGAAGTGCGCGTCACCAATCACTCGGCGAACATTGTACTTGCCGGGACGCTGACTACACCTCCTTCGCCCAAGGCCGTATGTGTCCTTGTTACCGGAAGTGGAGCTCAAGATAGGGATGAAACGCTTTTGGGCCATAAACCATTTAAAGTTTTGGCAGACAGTCTTGCCGGCCGTGGATATGCGGTGCTACGCATGGATGATCGTGGTACCGGCGCCAGTGAAGGTGACTTTGCCGAGTCCACGGTGGATGATTTTGTGACAGATATTGCTTCCGGAGTTGGGTATGTCGACTCGCTTTTCAGCACAATTCCGAAATGTGTTATCGGTCATTCGGAAGGTGGAGGTATTGCCATACGGCTTGGGGCATCAGACGAACGTGTGGATATGATTGTTACGTTGGCTGCACCTGCATGGCGCGGCGATTCGATAATAATGTCGCAATGTCGTGAGATGGCCGTACGTATGCTCGGGCATTGGGATGGTGAAGCGCTGCAACGCCAATTGCTTGATATAGCCATGAGTGATGCGTCCGAGCCGAGCGTTAGAATGTCCTTGCAATATGTTATAATGACATTACCTGAAGCATCCGTTCCGCAGGTACGCAAACGGCTGTTTGCCTCTGTGGATCAAATGTCTACGCCATACTATCGGCGGATGCTCCGCTACGACCCGATGCCTGATATAGAGAAAGTCAAATGCCCATGGCTTGCGCTCAACGGTGACCGCGATGTGCAGGTGTTGTGTGCCAATCTCGATACCATAGCAGCATATGCACCCCAAGCCGATACGATGACCATGGCCGGCCATAATCATCTGTTTCAGCATAGTTTATCCGGGATGCCGGACGAGTATGCGTCATTGCCTGAAGACATATCCATCGAGACTTTGAATGCGATAATAGCTTGGCTTGATGCCCATATTATGGGATTATAGGCGTATCCAATTACGGCAGAATATCCCAACCAGAAATAATACGCAAAACGAGGCGAGTTTTCAAGACTCGCCTCGCTTTCTTATGAGTAACTAATTGATGGCAACTCTTTCGAGTTCCGGAATATTATTCCTCTTGGTTCTTTTCGGCGTATTCTTTGAGCAGTTTCTCCTGAACGTCTGCCGGGACGAGTTCGTAGGAGGCAAACTTCATGGTGAACGACGAGCGTCCGCCGGTGATGGAGCTGAGTTCGGTGGAGTAGTTGGCCATTTCCTTGAGAGGCACCTTAGCCTGGATTTTCTCCAAACCATTTTCGCTGGACATGCCCATGATGATGGCGCGGTGTCCTTGCAGGCCGCTCATGACATCGCCCATGACATCACCCGGAACGAGGACTTCGACATCGTAAACCGGTTCGAGAACTTTTGGATTGGCGTTGCGGAATGCTTGCGAGAAAGCGTTACGTCCGGCCAGACGGAACGAGATTTCGTTAGAGTCCACCGGGTGCATTTTGCCGTCATATATGCATACACGCACATCGCGAGCGTATGATCCGGTCAGAGGACCTTGCTCCATGCGGTCCATAAGACCTTTGACTATGGCCGGGATGAAGCGCGCATCGATAGCGCCGCCGACGATGCAGTTGCACACAACGAGTTTACCTCCCCATTGCAGCGGAATCTCCTGAGTGTCGCGAACATTCATCTTGAATTCCTGATTGCCGAAGCGATAGGTGTCCGGAGCAGGCATACCTTCGGCATAGGGCTCGATGATGATATGCACCTCGCCAAACTGACCGGCGCCGCCGGATTGTTTTTTGTGGCGGTAGTCAGCGCGTGCGGCCTTGGTGATGGTCTCGCGATAGGGAATCTTGGGTTCCTCGAAGATGATGGGCATTTTGTCGTTGTTCTCAACGCGCCATTTGAGCGTGCGTAGGTGGAATTCGCCTTGACCGGAGAGTATTGTTTGTTTCAGTTCTTTGGATTGCTCGACAACCCATGTCGGATCCTCCTCGTGCATACGAGTGAGGATGGCGCTTAGTTTTTCGCTGTCGCTCTCGGTGACTGGGCGTACTGCGCGCTGATACTTCGGCGCGGGATATTTGATGAAATCGAACTCGTAATCGCAACCCTTTTCGTTGAGGGTATTGCCTGTGCGTACGTCTTTGAGCTTCACGGTGGCGCCTATGTCACCTGCCTTGAGTTCGTCTACGGCGGTCTTGATTTGACCGCATACGCAGTATATCTGAGCCAGACGTTCCTTGGTGCCGCGAGTGACGTTGTCGAGATCAGCTCCGGCTTTCAGTGTTCCGGACATAACTTTGAAGTACGACACTTCACCTATGTGCGGTTCGACGGTAGTCTTGAACATGAATACGCTCAGCGGGCCGTTGCTGTCCGGCTTGACTTCTTCGCCTGCTGTATTGAGCGGAGCGGGCATATCCTCTACGAAAGGCACAACGTTGCCCAGGAATTCCATCATGCGGCGTACACCCATGTCTTTGGCAGCGCTGACGCAGAATACCGGGAACATGGAGCGTGTAATCAAGCCCTTGCGGATACCTTCACGCAATTCGTCTTCGCTGAGGCATTCGGTCTCAAAGAATTTTTCCATAAGAGCTTCGTCGTTTTCGGCGGCAGCCTCCACGAGAGCATGATGCAATTCCTTGGCCTTGTCCATTTCTTCGGCGGGTATTTCTTCGATGGTTGGAACGCCGCCATCGGGGCCCCACGAATACTTTTTCATCAGCAGGACGTCAATCATGGCGTTGAAGCCCGGGCCGCATTGCAGCGGGTACTGAATGGCGACAATCTTCGGGCCGAAGACTTCGCGCATCTGCTCCATGACGTTGTCGTAGTCGGCTTTTTCTCCGTCAAGTTGGTTGAGTGCGAAGATTACGGGTTTGTTTACACCGGCAGTGGTGCGGAAGATGTTTTGTGTGCCTACTTCTACGCCGTATTGGGCGTTGACAACGATAAGGCCTGTGTCTGTGACGTTGAGTGCCGTTACGGCATTGCCTACGAAGTCGTCAGCTCCCGGGCAGTCGATGACGTTGAGCTTCTTGCCAAGGAACTCGGCATATATCACGGTGGAGAACACGGAGGACCCGTATTCCTTCTCTACCGGGAAGTAGTCGCATACGGTGTTCTTTGTTTCGACTGTGCCGCGGCGTTTTATCACTCCACACTCGAAGAGCATAGCTTCTGCGAGTGTGGTTTTCCCGGATCCCTTGCTGCCCAGCAAGGAGATGTTTTTAATTTCGTTGGTTTGATATACCTTCATTATTAGGTGGTTTTTAGATAATACAATGTTATTGGTAAAAAACTGGGCGCAATTTACGCACTTTTCTTTGATTTGAATGTACGCTTCGGTATGTTACGCAACATGTTTTTAACTTTTTGAAACACTTTGCCGAGTGTACACATCTTTTAATTATGGCTAATATGTTTGAAGTAGTGATAGCTGTCGGAAAAACGCTTACAATGTCGTACGTTGTTGAATTCAGTTGGTGACGGCATCGCAAAATATAACGAGCGCGCCATGCGTAGTGAAGATGTGCAAAAAAAGCATAAAAACAAAGGGCAAGTGTTTGTGACTGAAAAAATATGCTTACCTTTGATTAAACGTTAGAAAGCATTTGTTGTCTAAGCATTAAGACGACGAAGAAAAGACGTCTACAATACAGTTTAACAATATATCAACAATCAAAAACGAGCAAGCATGATGAAGTACAACGATTTCTTGGGCGGACTGGTGGCCTTGGCATTCGTATCGATGCCGCTGATGGCTGTGTCGCAGGACTTCGAGGACGACATCTACTATAATCCCTCGAAGGAAAAGACGACCAAGTCCCAAAAAAGTACGGCGCCTATTCGGTATGTGCCTACGCAGGACTATCCCGCAGCTGATACATATAATTACAGCAGCGCATCCACGCGCGATGTGGACGAGTACAACCGTCGTTATGCCACAACGGCAGATACAACGGCACGAGACAGCGCATACATCTCGGACAACTTTGCCTACACGCGTCGCATCGAGCGTTTTCATAACCCGGATGTTGTTGCAGCATCGGGTGATGATCAACTGATAGATTACTATTATTCGCAGCCATCCGAGACTTCCTCGGTCAATATATACGTAAATGCAGACCCGTATTTGGGTTGGGGCATATATCCGTATTATGGCTACTACGGCTATCGTCCGTATTATTCGTACTATAATCCGTGGTATAGCTGGAGATGGACCTTTGACCCTTGGTATTGGGGCTCATCTTGGACCTGGGGTTATGATCCGTATTGGTATGGAGGATGGGGCTATCCCTATTGGGCATGGAGTTCTCCATGTCCGCCGCATCACCATCATCACGGCTATGGACCCGGTTCGTCATGGTATCCGTCTTCGCCCGGGTCTTATAGACCTCATGGTACGGCATCTGCCGGAAGCACCTCGAGTCGCCGCCCTGGCTCGACGTACAACGGGTACTCGCCTTCCGGAAGTGGAATGTCACGTCCCGGCAATATGGGTCGTGGCAATACCACTGCCACAACACCATCGACATCTACGCGCTCCGACGGATATGCTCCGTCATCCACAGGCTCGCGTCCCTCGACAGGATATAGCGGCGGAAGCTCTCGCGGACGTTATGGCAATAGCTCTTCGTCCACCGAAAGCCGTCGCAGCACTTACACACCTTCACGCAGTTCGTCCTCATCAAGCAGCAGCCGTGGGTCGTATAGCAGCGGTAGCCGAGGCGGATCGTATAGCAGTGGTAGTCGAGGCGGATCGTATGGTGGTGGTAGCCACGGTGGAGGCGGAGGTGGAGGCCGTGGTCGTCGTTGATAAGGCTATAGGCAACAGCCTCCATATCTAATGAACAATAAAACAGAAAAATACATCCAGAACATGAAACGTCTCATTATTCCGGCTCTTATCGCTGTCTTGGGGATTCCTACGGTCTTAGGCCAAAGCTCCATTGACGCGTTGCAGCTTACGAGCAGTGACTTCAAAGGTACGGCACGCTTTATGGGTATGGGCGGTGCATTTACCGCACTCGGTGGCGACCTGTCGACATTGACCCAAAACCCGGCCGGTATCGGTATTTATCGACACAGCGAGATAGGTGCCACTCTCGATATCAATTTTCAAAAATCAGCTACATCATCGGCAAGTAATTCTTATTCGGCAACGCAGACTAAGGCATATTGCAACAATTTCGGATATGTAGGCGTCATACGCCTTGACGGACTGTTGCAGTCGTTCAATTGGGGTGCTACGTATAACCGTGTAACCTCTTTTGACCGCAAAACTTCCGGATATGTTGTGCCGACCAATACTTCGCTGTCCAACTACATAGCCTCATTTACGGGTGGCATAAATCCTGACGAGTTGATTTTCAGTAGTACATACAACCCCTATCGCGACAGTAGCCACGACTGGCTGAGTATATTGGCGTATAACACCTATATGATAAGCTCGTCGGATGCGCAAGGTCGGTCCTATCGGGGATTGTTCCAAACCGGTACCACCGGAGACGCCGAAACAACATTGCTCGAGCGTGGATATTTGGATGAATACAGCTTCAATTTTGGTGGCAACTTTTCCAATTTGGTGTATTGGGGCTTGTCCGTAGGAGTGACAGACCTCAGCTACACTCGCGAAGTATGGTATTCAGAGTCTATGGAGAATGCTTCGGTATATGATGCTGCATCACAGAATAACGTCAACGGCAATGCCGGTATCAACTTGAACAACTACAAACACATCAATGGTTCCGGCTGGAATCTCAAGGCCGGTGTCATTGTGCGTCCTACCAACGAATTTCGTTTCGGTTTTGCAGTGCATACCCCCACTTGGTACTCATTGGAACACTCATACTATGGCATAGCCAGCTACAGCTACTTGAATACTAGCATTGTAGAAGGAAAGGACAATCCGTTGTCCGGATCTGAGTATACCGATAACGCCGGCTTTGACTGGAAACTGCGCTCACCATGGCGTCTGATGACAGGTGTAGGATTCGTGGGTAGCGACTTCATCATCAGCGCCGACTACGAATACGTTGCATATCCGGATATGAATGTACAGACAGCCGGATACGACAACTGGGGTTACATCACAGGGTATTATGACAATATAGGTGTCAATGAAGACATCAAGACATATACGCAGGGTGCAAATATCGTGCGTGTAGGAGCAGAATATCGTCTCTTGCCTTCGTTGAGCCTGCGTGCCGGTTACAATTGCTCGATGTCAAACATTAAAGACGATGTGCGCAAAGGCTCTGCTATGGTTGTTACCAGTGGTACAGATCCGTCCTTCTCATTCAATAAAACCACGCAAAATATTTCGGTAGGTATTGGATATCGTTACAAATCATGGTACTTGGACGGCGCCTATGTGCACACCAATCGCAAAGGCACGTTGCATGCATATACTGATTTCAACGGATACAGGGCTCCGAAATATGATGTGACAGACAACGATAATCAGATAGTACTATCTATGGGTTTCAAGTTCTGACGCAAAACATAGACAGACATTATATAATATAAAAGATGGGGCGACCAAGTGTTGCCCTCATCATTACATATAAGAGTATAAGAGATTATAGGAGTATTTATTAGCCCTTGTTATGCTACATAGTTGTCAGTGCCTCGACACCGTCTACCCGGCCGAAGTCTACGAGACCGAAGCCGAGGCGCTGGCTGCACTTGAGGCTTACGACATCAACAACTGCTGCGACTGCATCGTTAATGGTGATGCCGATGATATTCTCATGGTGTGGGTATCGGTCGCCCGTTGCGACTACAACCCCGAGGATATCGATGGCGAACTGGATGCCTGTGCGCTGCTTTCGGAAGCGGAAAAAACCACCAATGTGTACACGAAGGAGTTCGTGCTTGGCGCTGACGAGGAGTGGGGCACAGATTACTATAATGAGGACTACCGCATCGGGGCTCACCCCTTTACCGATGCCGAAATCAAGGAGGGCAAAGGCGCGTCTATGACGCTGACCGATGCTGCCGGCAAGGTCATCAAGTCTGAGACCTATACTCGGAAGCCCGGCTGCTCGACTTGGACGACGGCCATCGGGCGCACTACTCGTAAGGCCGTAGGCCTGGCTATCGCTCAAGCTCGCAACGCCGCAGGGCTTTCGGTTCGCGACCTCGCCGACCGCTGTGGTCTTGATGCCGGTCACCTCTGCCGTATCGAAAACGGACGCATGAACGTAACCATCGACACTGTCGCCAAAATCTGCGAGGCGCTCGGTCTGCGTCTTGAAGCGGTGTCGGGTTCTGAAACGAAATAAAATAACGAAACAGCGACACTTATGATAGATTATATCAAAATTGCAAAAGAGTATGCGGCGGAGCATAAATGCGACATCGTGCAGCCTTCAGTCGAGCGTAACGGGTATAAGTACTTTCACCTTGACTTTACCGGTCGCCCCCGTTATACCGGGCATCCGTATATCATCAAAATTAGCCTTTTAGGGAAAGTTCAGCGAGTGTTAAATGTTGATGAGATTTATTGGGCTTACAAACATCGGACTATATCGGGCGAGCAATCTGTCTGAAAATATCGGGACGCAATAGTAGCTTGTCAACTTTCAGCACTTCGAAATATTCAACATCACGGATGGCGTATTCTTCGAGTTTGAGGAATGCGCCATTTTGTGCATCGTAAAACATAATGCGTCCATCTGAAAAGCGTTCCGCCGTTATTAAGTGTCCTTTGTTTCCCGGCATATTTATGCCTATATGATAGCGACCCGTTGCTTTAGTTGTCGTTTCAACTTTGCCAAACATATCGTCAAAAGATTTTCCACGGAGTACTGTCGGCTTTGGCGTCTTACCTGTTTTGGGATGTTGCCAAATACTTTCAAAGTGTTCGCCGAGTTCATAAGATACACTGCCCTTTCTATCGTCATAGCCGAGTGCCGTAACATTCAGCCCTCGCAATCTTGCTTCGTGAACGGCGACTGCCGCTTGACAATTAGTGGCGAATTCATCGCTCTTTCCCCAAGAGATATTGGCTCGCCCCTCGTTGGCTTCGAGGAATGTCATAGGCTTCGAGGGCGTCTTTATGCCGAAGTCTTTTGCGATTTTCTCTGTGTTCTGCATGACTTCTTCCGTCAGCGTTGCGGCCGGCATATTCTCGTAAACCTTGAATGCTGCTCGTGTCGCTGTCCGTCCGAGCTTTGTGCCTGTAACTGCACCCACGCCATTATAACGAGTCATCCTTATGCCTGTATACTTCGCGTTATCTTGGACGAAGTACGGCAGCGAGTGGCCTGTGGCGATGCGGTCGCGGTTATTCTCCACCCAGCCCTTGAATGCTTCGGGCGTATCGGTGACGGCGTTGGCGCTGTCTGCCGACGGCTGTCTGCCGTCAAGGATGCGCTTGGTGTCGCGTGCCATTTCCTCCTCGGTCTTGAGGATGGTGACGGCGCGGCAGCGGCAATGCGGATGCCAGCCCGTGAATTTGAAGTCCTTTGGGTATCGTCCTGCGAGTGTGTCGCAGATGTCCGTGAGCGTGCGCACCGCGTTGGCCTTGGGCGTTCCGTCTGCTCGCATTTGCCCCGGCAAGTCTGAGGTCTTTTCGCCCGGTTGGAGGCGGATGGTGTGGTTGTTGCTCAGTACGATTTCGATGCCGACAACGAAGTCCATTTTCTGCCAGCGCAGGTGGTCGGCGGTGCGATACGCGATATTGGTTTCGGTTGCGGCGAGGCGCCGTGCGTTCATATACGAGCTGCGGTACACTCCGCGTCCCGGGTGGAAGTCTTTGGCTGCTTGGGAAAGCTTGAGCAGGCCGTGTTCGTCTCGCACTCGGCGGAATAGCTTATCGGGATGCCGCAAATATTGGCGCAGGTCGCGCGTCATGGTTGCGGCGCTTTTGCCCGAACGAATGCCGAGGTCGAGCCCCATTTCGATTTCATTTTCTCAGAAATTAGTACTAACTTCGCAGTATCAAAAGCGGCTATCAGCGTACGTTTGTTTTTTGTTCGAGTGCGTCTGTTTTGCCAACTTTCTTTATGGCTCAAAAGAAAACCCCAAAGCCATTATCCAAGGCACATAGAGACAAAGTTCCGTCTCAGACGGCAGGAGAGACAGTGATAACAAATGCCTCTGCCATAGACTTGTCTAATCCTCAGTTCCAAAATGTTTGGAACTTGTTGCGCTATACCCGTAATTCAATATTTCTTACCGGTAAGGCAGGGACAGGTAAATCTACATTTCTGAGATATATCATAGCTAATATCAAGAAGAAATCGGTGGTCCTTGCACCTACGGGGATAGCGGCCGTCAATGTTGGAGGGCAGACTATGCATTCGTTTTTCAAACTTCCTTTTAAGCCTCTGCTGCCTGAAGACCCGGACTTTGCAGTCAATGTTTTGCGCAAGAGGATGAAGTATTCGTCCACCTTTGTCAAGCTGTTACGCAATCTCGACCTAATAGTGATAGACGAGGTGTCAATGGTACGTGCCGACATCGTTGACTTTATAGACAAAGTTTTGCGTGTCTATACAGGCAACATGCGCCTGCCTTTCGGTGGCAAGCAGATGCTTTTTGTCGGTGATATGTTCCAACTTGAACCGGTGGTTAAGGGCGAAGCCCGAGATATGTTGGCTAGATATTATGACACGCCGTACTTCTTTAATGCCAAGGTTTTCCATGAAATGTCGTTGGTTTCCATAGAGCTTCGTAAGGTTTATCGACAGACAGATTCACATTTTGTAAGTATGCTGGACCGCATACGTGGCGGAAGTCCGTTAAAGAGCGATATAGACGAGCTTAATTCGCATTTGTGCACGGATGGAATCGGCGACTCGGCGTTTACAATGACCATAGCTACGCGCCGCGAAATGGTGGACAATATCAACGAAAGCCATCTAAACGAGCTGAAATCTAAAGAAGAAACATACAAAGGTTCAATCGAAGGCGAATATCCGATGGATTCGCTACCTACGGATCTGGAATTGCGACTTAAAGTCGGTGCACAGGTTGTCTTTATAAAGAATGATGCCGATCATCGATGGGTCAACGGGACAATAGCCGTAGTGCGCGAATGCCGGGATGACTGTATAATTGTCAGTACGGAGAGCGAGCCTTTTTTGCAGGTTGTGCGCGAACGATGGTCCAACATCCGTTATGCGTACAATGAAGAAAAACATACGATAGACGAAGTCGAGCTTGGAGCTTTCACCCAATTTCCACTGAAATTGGCATGGGCTCTCACAATACATAAAAGCCAGGGATTGACATTTGACAATGTAATAATCGACATAGGGCGCGGAGCGTTTACCGGAGGCCAGACATACGTAGCGCTAAGTCGATGTCGAACACTCGAAGGCATTAGTCTGAGAAGCACCATCAATGCCCGCGATGTGTATGTCGATGAGAATATACGTCGTTTTGCCTCTTGTTTCAACGACTCCTCAGCGATAGACAAAGCCTTGGAGCAGTCGCGTGCCGACAGTTTGTATGAAGAGGCCGCACGTGCATGGAAAGAACATAAAACAGACGAGGCTGTCGATGCTTTTTGTGCTGCTTCGGCTCTGCGTAACGAGACCGATAAACGGGCGGTTGTGCGACTTCTTCGTATCAAATTGAGTGAGATTGATCGTCTGCGAAGCGAGATTGCGCAGAATAAAAAAAGTCTTGAAGATGCACAAAATAAATTGGATAAGGTTGCAGCACAGTATGTGACCTTGGGCCAAGAGTGTAGAGACGAGGCCTGGGATCACAATGCAGCTTTGGCCAATTATGACCGCGCACTTGAGATGTCACCGGACTATTATCCTGCCGTTTTGGCCAAGGGGATGCTGCTTTCGGATATGGAACGTAACGATGAGGCCCATATAGTATTGCTTCATGCGATAGAGCTTTCCCCGACAGATTTTAAGCCGGTTATGGCACTTGGCGACATAGAATACGGAGAGGGCGATCTTGCGGCGGCAATGGGGTACTATTTGCATGTCGTTGAGCTAAACGACTCGTATATTCCTGCATATACTTGTATTGCCGAAATATATCGCAAATTAGGCGATGAGGAAGAAGCCGCCCAAACCGAAGCAATCATACGACGACTTAAGCAGCAGAAGAAAAAGCAAAAGTAGTGTTCTTCGAATGTATTGTGGATGGAGTGGGCTGACTGATAGTAGTGTCGAGAAGAAATGGCCGATGAGATGGAGGCGTATGCCTGCAACTCAAATGATAGCGCTCCAATTCTGTCTATATAAAGTTACTGGCGGCGATGCGAGGCAATGCCAAGTTCGCCAAGAGTGCGTATGCGTGCGGTAATAGACCTCGGCGCATCGGATGTGGCATGTGTGTTTAGTGACTGCCATGCGGCCAGCGCCTGGTTTAAAGCTTTGCCAACGGCCGATATGTCGCCGAGTATTCGTTGAAGGTCTTCGAGTACAAGAGTGCCTACGCGTATAATCTCCTGTTGTTGCTTGGTCCGTCGTTCGGCACGCCATTGCATTTCTACTATTTGAAGAATGGCCAAGAGCAACGCCGGAGATGCCGGCACGACACGCTTATTATATGCGTATTCGTAGATAGTGGCGTCTGAGGCTGTTGCTGTGGCAAGAGAATCATCATTCGGCATGAAAAGTATGACGAACTCGGGAGAACCTTCCACTCGGGCATCATAGTGCTTTGATGCAAGGTTATCTATTTGACGGCGCACCGATGCAACGTGTTCGCGCAGACATTGTGCCTTGTCTTCGTTGGTTTGAGCCTCAAGATATTTAATATATGCTGTGATTGAAGTTTTGGCATCGATGACGACATTGCGGTTGCCGGGAAGATGGACTATGGCGTCCGGGCGTCGCGTAGTGTCTGCCGTCTCGTCTGCGGCGACAACACACTGCAGGTCATAGTCGCGGCCACGGACCATACCGGTCGCCGCAAGAATGTTGCCTAACAGAACTTCGCCCCAGCGTCCTTGAGTGTTGTTATTGCCCGAAATGTTCCGGTTGAGGTCGCGTGTTTGGCGTTCGACATCGCGTGTTGCAGCGAGAATGTCGTTGATGTTCCGGCGTGTGGTATTGTCCGCGTCTCGTTGTTCCTGGATGAAGGCGGCCATGTTTGATCCCAAAGTTTCGATTCGGCCGCGCAAAGGTTCGACGACTTGACGCATGTCGTCCACGGCGGCGCCGCGTTGCTGTTCGCGTGAAAGTGATGTTAGGGCATTTTCGGCACGTTCGGCACGTTTGACGGCTTCGTGTGCACGTGTGCGCCACATCGAAAGACGTGAAGACTGTATTATGGCTGTCACGATTATGGTGGCACATAAAATGCCAAGAATAATTACAGCGATGTCCATGTCGGTAATTTGGAGCTGATTGTCGAGGTGTATTGATGTAATGTCGGTGTGCACATATTTTTGTGTGAAGGTCTCCGCCGACTGCTGCCGTGGAGACCTTTACGCCTATATCTGTGTATATTATTGTACGGGTGAAAAAGCTATTGTTCCTTCTTTGGCTTCCATGGAAAATAGAGCCTTGACCAAGGTTTGATCTCTGTTGATATATGCTTCGACTTTGTTTTTGTCGACACTCTCGGAGTAGATACGACCACTGCTATTGCTGTCTTTGCTTACGATATTTCCCTTAGTATCAACAATATTCTTGTCTGTTTGGTAGGTGAATAGAAATGTATATTTATCCTTGTTCAGTGGCGCGTCTTTCTTGAATGAACTCTTCACGATAATACCTCCTATACAGGGGAAATCGCTGTAAGTTATAGTCTTGGTCCACGGCGAAGTCGTAACTGCTTCGGTTTTTTCCTCACCGCCCAGGATGTATGATACGGTGATGTCTGTTACGGAAAGAAGATCATCGTTGGCGGTGATCTCTATTGTATAGTCCACATGGTGGTCTGTTCTCTCAGGTGCATCGTCATTGCAAGAGACTATGCCAATGCCTAGCAAAAGAGACAGAGATACGATAATAGGTTTAATCATATTTGTATTTGAATGTTATTGTATGGCGGCAAGACCGCCTTTTGCAGTTTCTTTATATATGGAAGGCAAATCGTGTCCGGTTTGCTTCATTACTTCGACGATGCGGTCAAACGACACACTGTGCTGTCCGTCCGATATGGCTGCGTACAGATTGGCATCCAGCGCTCGGGCGGCAGCATAAGCGTTTCGTTCGATGCATGGTATTTGAACCAGCCCACATACGGGATCGCATGTCAGCCCAAGGTGGTGCTCAAGACCCATTTCGGCCGAGTACTCGATTTGGGCCGGTGTCCCGCCAAATAGTTGGGAAGCTGCTGCCGCAGCCATAGCGCAGGCTACACCCACTTCTCCTTGACAGCCCACTTCGGCACCGGAGATGGAGGCGTTGTGTCGTACCACAGCTCCGAAGAGGCCGGCGGTAGCCAATGCTCGCAGTATGCGTTGGCGGCTGAAATCTTTGGCTGTATGCAGATGATACAGCACAGCAGGCACTATACCGCACGAACCGCATGTGGGTGCTGTTACAATTTTGCCGCCGGCGGCATTTTCTTCGCTTACCGCCAATGCGTAGGCGTATACCAAGCCTCGACTTTTCAGCGAACTTGTGTAGCCGGCAGCATGCACATAGTAACTGACAGCCTTGCGTCTGACACCTAAACCTCCTGGAAGTACGCCTTCGGCTTCGATACCGCGCTTTACTGAATCGACCATGACATCCCAAACATTTTCGAGATAATCCCAGATGTTCGGGCCTTCGCATTGTTCGACATATTCCCAGAAACTATGTCCGGAGGCCTCGCACCATTGCAAAATTTGTCCAATAGTGTCCATTCCGTAGATGTCCCGTGCATTGTCCGGATCAAGGGGTTGTCCTTCTTCGACAACTTCTCCGCCGCCGATGCTGTACATGGTGCGTGTCGGGCACAAGGCTGCGCCTTTGGCATCCAGAGCCTCGAAGGCCATGGCATTGGTGTGAAAAGGCAATACGATGTCTGGCTTCCAAACGATGCTTGTATGCGCTACCGGAGCCAATACGTCCAATATTGCCTTGTCTGTAAGGTGGCCTCGTCCGGTGGCGGCCAAAGAGCCATACAATGTTACGCGGAATGATGCCGGATGTAACGAATCGACACTGCTTAGAAAGGCCGTGGCGGCGTTGCGTGGCCCCATAGTGTGGGATGATGACGGCCCGTATCCAATTTTGTATATGGTTTTGATGGTCTCCATCGGAAGAATGGTTATCGGTGCTTTTTTTTAGATGCGATCCAGGACTGTAGCTACGAGGTCATGGATACCGCCCTTATAGTTGGGATTGGCATCTTCGTTGAACCGGTTTGCTATAATAGAGCATACCGTCATGCAGCGATGTCCCATGAGGCGACCCAAGCCTTGCAGGGGTGCGGATTCCATCTCATAGTTGGTGATTTTGCGACCATTGTAACGGAAACTTTCGATACGATGATTGAGATTCGGGTTGGCGAGTGGAAGACGTACTTCGCGTCCCTGCGGGCCATAGAAGCCGACAGCCGAGATTGTGTTGCCGCGAACCATGTCATCGCGTCCGATTTGTTCGACAAGCGATGCGTCGGCATCAACTACATAGGGATTTGCCCAAGAGGGATTCCATCCGACGTGTTCGCAGAAAGCTTTCTCGAATTCGAGATCGGCAACGGAATTGCGACCTGCATAGTAGTTGAGTACTCCGTCAAAGCCAATGGATTTTTCGGCAATGACAGGGGTGCCCAAAGATAGCTCGGGCTGTAGGGCGCCGCTGGTTCCAATGCGTACCATTGTAAGCTGGCGATGTGTTTCCTTAACTTCACGTGTGGTAAAGTCTACGTTAGCCAAAGCGTCAAGCTCGGTGATGACAATGTCTATGTTGTCCGGGCCGATGCCGTGGCTTATGCACATGATGGGCTTGCCGCGGTAGGTGCCGCCGATTGTATGGAATTCGCGCGACTGGACTTCGAAGTCCTTTGTATCAAAGAACCCGGCAATCATGTCCACGCGGCTCGGGTCGCCGCACATAATAATGCGGTCGGTAAGCTGTTCGGGATGTAGGTGGATGTGGAAGGCGGTTCCATCGCTGTTGATGATAAACTCGCTTGGGGGTATGATTTTCTTTGTCATAGGGGTATTTGTTTATGTTGTATGTGTTTCTGATATGTTCTTTTTAAATAATATATGATGACAGGTGCTCAATGTGATGCGCTGTATCCGCCGGCAGGGGTTGATGCCACACAGCCCATAAGCTCGAGTTGAAACAATGCGTCTTGCACATCTGCCAGAGACATGGATACTGCGGATGCAATTTGCACAGGTAGGCTGTCGGCGTTAGCGTCCAAATATCTGACTATACATAGCTGTTCATCGGTGAGGTCCAGCGGGAATTGCTTCTGCTGAGGTACATTGCTGTGGGCCCAGCCTAAGTATTCGGCCAAATCACATGGCTCGGTGAGTATGTGTGCACCATTGGTGCTTATAAGGTTGTTGCATCCGCGGCTGTATGGGTCGGTGATACGGCCGGGTAGCGCAAAAACCTCTCTATCGTACGAGTTGGCAAGGCTTGCAGTGGTCATTGACCCACCTTTTCGGTCGCTTTCCATTACCAATAGGCAGTCACACATTCCGGCAACAATACGGTTACGAGCCAAAAATAAAGACGGATTGGTGTGGCTTTCGAAATCGTATTCGGTGAGTACTGCGCCGCCGTTCTGGATCATCTTAACCGCCACGGGGCGGTGTGTCTCGGGATATATACGGTCCAAGGGCACAGCGCTGACAGCTACAGTAGGGATACCGGAGTCAAGAGCTGCGCGATGTGCCGCCACATCGATACCGTATGCCAAGCCGCTCACGACAACCAAGTTCGGAACCATTGAGGCCAGTTCGGAAACGAATTTCGATGCAGAAGATATCCCATATGATGTTGCACGGCGTGTGCCTACCACCGAAATTATATGGCTTGCATTCAGGTCTGTGTCTCCGGCTATAAATAGGCCCAAAGGTGCATCGGCACAATTGGCCAAACGGCGAGGAAATCGACTGTCTGAGTAATATATGAAGTCAACGTTTATTTTGTCGGCATGTCTGGCTTGACGTAAAGCTCGTTCGAGCAATGCACGGCGATAATCATCGTCCAGTATTGGTGAACGAGCGTTCATTGTCTTTTGGAGTTCGGCCTCGGACATTCCGAAAAAGCGACGTTCATCGCCTACTTTATCGAGTATCTGCGTTCCCAATGAAAAGTTATTACCTTTCAGTCTCGCAAAGGCGATATGTAGTACGAGGTCATCGTAGCTTTCGACGTTGGGCATTCGCTTAGGATACTTTAGATGGTTCAATATATTTGCCAAAAGCTTCAAGAAGGCGCTCGCCGCGTGTCAAGTGTCCGTTTTCGATACATGCCACGGTGACTTCGGCACGCAGCACCGGGGTCCCATCGGGACGATATATGTCCTGAAAGAATATAAAGGCAGCACCATGACGTCCGAGACGCAGACAACTAACGAAATTATCGCCGATGCGCAGAGGGGTTTTGTATTCAATGTTTACGCGTGCCAATACAGGATCGATGCCCATTGAGTGCATCTCACCGAAAGTAAGGCCCGCTTGTCGGCAAAACTCATGGCGCGTGTGCTCCAAGTAGTGCAGATAGTTGGCATTATTTACAATTCCTTGATAGTCAAGTTCGTAGTCTCGAACTTGCATTTCTAAGGTAAATATATACTGATCGAACATGATGTGTATTTCATAAGAAAAAACAAAGATAGTACTTTATTTTGATACATAGTATCGGCAAATGATTTTTTTCGGAAAAAAGTTTCAAGAAACCATTCGGATAAAAAACATGCCGCATGGGTTGAGTCCATGCGACATTTAAGTTACTGCCTTATTTGAGCTGTTTGTACGCTTAGAAGGCCGTTAAATCCAGCGTGTAAAGGCAAAGTCTTGACGGTGAGGAAGCTCGGTGTTCCACGGATAGATGCGGAATCCGTAGCGGAGTACTCCCGGGTCTTTGATGCGTGATTCGAGCTCGTATGTGACGATGTTGCCGTCCTCCTTTATGACCTTGAAGGGTAGGCGTTCGACGAGGCTATTGGCGCCGTCCTGAGTGTTGTAAACGACCTGTTCGACTGCGAGGTCATGGCCTATACCATTAGTGTCAAGAGTGACCTCCACGCGGTATTTGTCACCGGTGATGCCATTGGCTGTCTCACCTTGTTGCTTGATGTCAAGCACTTTGATGCCGTCCCATGCGGCTGCGACATTTTCTTTCCAAGCTACGATGTCCTTGGCCAAGGCGTAGTTATTGGCTGCAAGTCGACCTGTGCGGCGAGCTTCTTTTTCGTAGAATTTGGCGATATAGTCGTCAATCATACGTTTCATCGTGAAGTGGGGCGCGATATTGCCTATTGAGCCTTTGATGTACTGAATCCATTCGGGCGAGTATCCCTTGGAATTTTTGGCGAAGTATAGGGGTATGATTTCGTTCTCAAGCATGGAGTATATCGTTGCGGCATCCAGTTTGTCTTGTTGGGACTGGTCTGTGAATGTGCGTTTGTCAGTGAGAGCCCATCCGGCTTTTTCGTTGAAGCGGTAGCCTTCATACCACCACCCGTCAAGGACGCTGAAGTTGAGTACGCCGTTCATTTCGGCTTTTTCGCCGGAGGTACCTGATGCCTCGAGTGGGCGTGTCGGGGTGTTGAGCCAAATATCCACACCTGTGACAAGACGTTTGGCAACTACCATGTTGTAGTCTTCGAGGAAGATGATTTTGCCCAGGAATTGTGGCATGCGAGAGATTTCGATAATGCGCTTGATTAGGCCTTGGCCGGCGCCGTCGGCGGGGTGGGCCTTGCCGGAGAAGATGAATTGTACGGGGAATTTCTCGTTGTTGACAATTTTGTCAAGACGGTCAAGGTCTGTGAATAGAAGGTGTGCGCGCTTATATGTGGCAAAGCGGCGTGCAAAGCCGATGATGAGGGCGTTGGGGTTGATTTTGTCGATGATGCTCATCACGGCCGAAGGGTCTCCTTGGTTTGCAAGCCATTTGGTTTTGAAGTCGCGCTTTACAAACTTGATAAACTTGTTTTTGAGCGTCATGCGCATGTTCCAGATTTCCTCATCCGGTACGTTGAATATGCCTTTCCATGCTTCGGGGTTGCTTTGGTCGGCAAAGAGTTCTTTGCCAAGATGCTTGGCATAGAATGCTTTCCATTCGCTGGCGGCCCAGGTGGGCATGTGTACGCCGTTAGTGACATATCCTACGTGGCTTTCCTCCCATGAGTATCCTTTCCAAATGCCGGAAAACATTTTTTTTGATACTTCGCCGTGCAACCAGCTTACACCGTTTGCTTCTTGGCAGGTGTTGAGCGCGAAAACGCTCATTGAGAAACGTTCGGGTGTGTTCGGGTTTTCGCGTCCCATGTTCATGAGGTCGTTCCAGGAGATGCCCAAGCGTGCTGGGAATTCACCCATATATTTGCCGAAGAGACTTTCGTCGAAGTAATCGTGGCCTGCGGGTACGGGTGTGTGCACGGTGTATAAGCCGGAAGCGCGTACCAATTCGAGGGCTACATTAAAGTCCAAGTGCTGGTCCTGTACGTAGTCAACAAGGCGCTGGAGATTGAGCAGCGCTGCATGTCCTTCATTGCAGTGGTAGAGCTGGGTCTTGATGCCAAGTTTTTTGAGCATAAGGATACCGCCAATACCAAGCAGATATTCTTGTTTGATGCGGTTTTCCCAATCACCGCCGTAGAGTTGATGTGTGATTTGACGGTCGAATTCACTGTTCATATCAAAGTCCGTATCCATTAAGTACAGCTTCATGCGTCCTACGTTGACGCGCCATATGTGGCTATAGATTATGCGACCGGGATAGGGAACTTCGAGAATCATGGGCTTGCCGTTCTTGTCGAGAACTTGCTCTATGGGTAGTTGGTTGAAGTTCTGAGGCTCGTAGTTGGCAATTTGCTGGCCGTCAACGCTGAGGCTCTGCGTGAAGTAACCATAGCGATAGAGGAAGCCGACAGCGGTCATGTCAACGCGCGAGTCTGAAGCTTCTTTGATATAGTCGCCGGCTAGAACGCCCAGGCCTCCGGAGTAAATCTTGAGGCAGTTGCAAAGTCCGTATTCCATCGAGAAGTATGATACCGATGGAATGTCTTTACGCATAGGTTGGTTCATATAGTCTTGGAAGGCTATATAGGTTTCATCGATACGGGTGAGCAGTTCGTTGTCTGAAAGGATTTCATCGAGACGCTCGGCGGTGAGTTGTTGGAGTAGCATCACCGGGTTTTCGCCGGTGGCACGCCACAAGTCAGGGTTCAGGTCACGGAAAAGGGTCTTTGCCTCGCTGTTCCACACCCACCAAAGGTTGCGAGCCAGTTCGTCCAGCGGTTTCAGGCGGCTGGGAAGTTCGGCTTTGACGGTCATGTCGCGCCATACTGGAGCATTGGTATTACTTACCGGTAGTTTCATATTATATTGTTATGAAGTTTTTTGATGTTGTTTATTTGTATATGATATAATCTTGATGAGCCAAACGGCATGTCCGTATGGCCGTTAAAAAACTGCGTTAATTATTTGTTTTGGCGGGCTTCAGCCTTGGTGATGGCTTCGGTGTATGCGGTGATATACTGTGCAATAAGGTTGTCCCATGTGGCCAGTGTGGCGGTTTCGCGGCATGCCTTGGCAACTGTCGCCATATCACTTGGCCTCGCTTCGTACAGTTGGAAAATGCTTTCGGCAATACTATCACATGCTTGGTTGTAATTGTTGTCATCGCGGTCGATGACGCGTACACCTCCGGTATTGTACCCATCCTTGTCCAAAGATTTTACCCAGCGGCCAAATCCGCTAAGTGATGTGGTGATTGTGGGCACGCCGAAGGCCACACTTTCGAGTGGCGTGTAACCCCATGGCTCGTAATAGCTGGGGAATATTGTAGCATCCAACGCTGTGAGTATTGTGTAGTAGTCTATGTCGAAGACGCCGTCTTCGCCTGTTAGATAGCAGGGGACATATATAGTGTGGAGGCGGTCTTCGTTTGCATTGGCCACGCTAAGGCGGCGTAAGCCTACAGTCACCTCATCGCTGTCATCGTTGTTGAGCCAATGTGTGAGGTATGGCTCTTGCATCCGTTGGTGAATGCCTTCTGCCATATTGTTTATCAGATCCTGGCGAGGACCGGAAGCCCATGCCGGCACAAGAATGAGTGAGAGAATGCGGCGTTGGTTTTCATTGTCCGCGGACAATTGTTTGCGTAGTATATCGGTGGCATCGAGGTACATATCTAGGCCTTTGTTGCGATATTCATGCCGGCCGCTTGTCGCTATTATAAAGGTGTCTTCGGCGTACTCTGTGCCTGTGAGGGTAGAGGCAACTTTCAAAATGCGTGCTCGAGCTTTTTTGCGTAGTTGTGCGTATTTGCGAGGCCCGGGAATCAAGTCTTTTTCGAAGCCGTTAGGCGTCACCACATCGGGACGACGATCAAGCAGTTGGGCACATTCGTCTGCTGTAATTTCGCTGACGGTAGTGAAAATGTCGGCGGCATGTGCAGCGGCTTTTTCAAGCGAATGTTTTGATTGCAAGTTTAGTTCGGCAGCCATTTGGTCGCCGTTGTATCCGTGAAAATAGGCGTATAGAGCCTTGCCGTTGCCACAAATGCTTCGCCCGATGCTTGTGGCATGTGTGGTGAATACGGTGGCTGCACGTGGCAAGTTGTGCTTGGTATAAAGCAGTCCCATGCCGGTGGTCCATTCGTCAAAATGGGCAATGACTTTGGCTTTGCCGGATGCCGGTGCCATATAATCGGCCAAATCTTTGATGACATAGGCGGCAGCGATACTGAAAGCGCATGCTTCATCGTAATCGCCGTATGAGTGTAGCGAATCGACGCCGTACCAGTTCCACATATCCTTGTATATTTGGTCTTTGATGGCGTATATTCCGTTAAAGTGTACAAGTATGGCTATGGGTCGTCCGGGAACTTCCCAGCGTCCTACACGGATATTTACGCCTTCGGGTAGCAACAATTGGTTGCGCCAGGTGGCAAGCAGTGTCTTGGATTCCTTAAAGAAAGGCGATTGATGCTCGGCAGTCCACACATCGGGTCCGATAAAAATTGCACGATCGTGATAGAGCTTTTGGAGATTGTGTGCCTTGGTAGACAGTACGGTATATATACCACCTACTTTGTTACAAACCTCCCAGGAGGTTTCTATAAGCAGGTCTGTGTCTGCTGGATTTTTGTCCATATATAGGTTAAAATGTAGTCTATTGGAATTGGATTTGCAAAGGTAATCATTTTATTTGGAATAGCCATATAAAAAGTTGGGCACTCCGTAGTGGAATGCCCAACTTGTTAAGTGATTATGCGTTGCGGTATCAGCGCACAACGATGCGTAGATTATGTCCATCGGCGCGTATCAGGTATACGCCGGGGGTGGGTGCTTCCACCGATGTAGCATCAGCAGCTTTGGCTATGAGCACGCCTGCGGCATTGTATAGCTCGATGAGGTCTGCCGCGCGGTTTAGGGTGATAGTCATGCCGTTTACCTTAGCAAAAAGTCTTTCGCTGTTGATATCTAAGTCATTAACTATTGAGCCGGTATCGATGGTGATGTCGTATGCGGCAATACCATTGCCGGCGACCATGAAGTATACACGAGCCGTTTTGCCGTCCTCGCTGATTATAACATCTATCGGGGTAGCGCTGTGAGCTGCTGTTGCAGACTCAACGGAGCCTATGCCGCCCTTGGGAATGTCTGCTACGGCTTTCATGCTTGCAAAGTCATCCTTATCGGCGACTAATACTCCCATACGGAATCCATTGGTGCCGTTAAAGTCGCTGCTGGGATATATGGTAAAATATTTGCCACTGAGGATGAAGCGTAATGAGCCGTTGGCTTGAGTCGCAACAGGCTTGATGGAGGTGTTGTCATTGAACGATCCGACCATTTTGCCGGAGGAGAAAGAGTAGCGAGCTACGTTGACGCTCATGCCGTTGGCGTAAAACTGGTCTGCGGAGATGGCGTGGATGCGCGGGGCAATACCGAACACGCTTTCCGAGGACGGATATACGGCGTCCATCGTTTTTATTTCGCCATTGAACTTGATATTGTCTTTTACCATCCAACGAATTACCGACTTACTATTGGCAACTGCGGCAAAAACATAGTAGTTACCGCTTGTTACATCGCCATAGACATCAAAGTGGTCAACGCGCGTCAGGGTAAGTCCGGTGAAAGAAAACTCGTCCAGAAGTGTCGCCTCGCCGGTCGCGGGATCGATGATATGCAGTTTTAGCGGGTTAGTGCCAATATTGAGTGTCATGTTACCACTTACGAGATGTCCGGCGTCATCGCGTACCAGGGTGTTGCCGGGAAGGTAATGGGCGGAAATGTCGCCTACGGTGATGGTTTCTATTAGCTCGCCGGTGGAGCCGTCGTATTTGTCAAGGTAACACTGAGAGTTTGTCGAGTTCTCGGCACGGCGCATTACGTATACGAAGTCGCCGAGAGCGGCAAGGCTGCGGCAGTGCTTGCCTTCTTCGGGGAATGAGATGTTGTCGTACTCCTTTTTTACGGAACGTACCCACAGGTTGGTGATCTTCACATTATTAGTTACGGCATATTGTGCCGGGTCGCGTTTGATGGTGTAGCCCGGTTCATAATTGCCTATGGGAAGGCTTTTGATGACGAAGTTGCGCGAGGGAGAAGATGCCGGGACAAGACGCTTGCCGTCAGCGATTACGCGCCAATAGTGTGTGCCGACGCCAAAACGAGAGGCAGCCACCGATATGGTAGTGGCGGTGGTGCGATCGCTGTACTTTAAGGAGGTGAAGTAGGAGTCCGAAGCCACTTGTATCGTGTAATCGGTAGCGTTGGCGGATTTTGACCATTCAAATTTGACCGTTTCGCCTACTTCGGAGCCGTTGGCCGGACTCTTGAGCGTGACGGGTTGGGCGTTGTCGTAGGGAGGTGTGACGCAGCTGCGTATTTCGCTTGTGCCGGCCAATTTGCCCGGCTGTTGGGCTTTGACGCACCAATATAGGATTTCTTCAGAACCGCGGTCGCCTAAATCTACTGTTGTAGAAGTGGCTGTTCCCATACTCTTTTCGACAAAAGGTTGTGAGCAGGCTTTGTCTGCGGCTACGAATAGGGTGTAGTTTGCGCTGCCTCCCACATCGCTCCACTTGAATGTTGCATTAAAGTCTACTTTGGCTCCTTCTGCGGGGCTTATCAGTGTCACTGCCGGGGTATTTTCGGCAGTGTATCCGATAAATGCAGGTTCGTATTCGTAGCCGTAGCCATCGTATACGCATACTGCATACCAGTATCCGGACGCCTTGTCTGAGGGTAGGGTATAGTTGTTGTTATAAGATACGCCAAGGAGGTATTCGCCGTTGATGCCATCGCCGTTGGCATCCTGCACGTCATCAATGCCTAAAGATGAGGGTATGGCGTATATGCTGTAACGGATGATGGCCTTGCCATTGGTGACTTTTGTCCATGTCAAGGTGCTACCCGACTTTTTGGCGTTTGTCGGAGCTCCGTATGTCGGGTGTTCTTTCCAGTCTACTACCGGGACGAGCGACTTGCGCTGAAAGTGGTTGGTCTTAAGAAAGTTACTAAACGTAGTCGAGTTCTTGACGTGCTTGGCGCTATAGAAGATACTGCCGCATCCGCTAACGCCGGTCTCGTATTCGCGGTTAAGTTGGATTTGTTTGCCCAACTCGGTCATATTACTGTTTGTGTAGTTATCAGCCATATAGGATAGCGAATGGCTCGAATAGAAGTGGCGGCCGAAGTGGTCGGCCACGTATGCCCACCATTCTGCTATAGGCCCGTATGGAGAAGACGTCGTAGTTGTTTTCCAGTAAATTTGGGGCGATATGAAGTCTATGGAACCGTCATATAGCCATGCAAGGGGGTCTGAATAGATTTGATTATACTGCCAGTCTCCGGATGGTGAAGGACAGGTGGTGACACCATATTTGCCGGCTACGGAAGAAGATGTGCCTGCCACGCCTGCCGGACTGACACCGAAGCGAACGTCCGGGCGTGTCTCCGATAGCATTTGTCGAAGGTCTTTCATTAGTTTGCGCACGTTGTCGCGACGCCAATCGCCAAAGGACATTGTTCCTCCGGCTTTTTTGTATGCCTGATAGTCACTATAGTCGCCGGCGCTGCTGTCTTCGGCAGTTCCTCCTGAGGGGTAGAAGTAATCATCGAATAGGAATCCGTCTATGGCATAGTTATCAACGATTTCACGGCATACATCAACGATATGTTTGCGGACTTCTTCTTTGGCGGGGTTGAGGACGACGTAACTGCCATTGGATAGAGCCCACCCCTTGTTCTTCCAATCTTTGTCGAAAGATGTGGAGCTTGGAATTGTCCCGGTGGAGGACCAACGATATGGGTTTAGCCAGGCGTAGCATTCAAGGCCTCTGGCATGGCATTGCTCTACGGCGTATGCCAGAGGGTCCCATCCGGGCGATGTACCTCGAGTGCCTGAGATATATTGGGACCAGGGAGCAAGATTGGAATGGTACATGGCATCGGCCATGCAGCGTACCTGAAAGCAGATGCCTGTGGCGTTGATGCTTTCGTAGGCGTCAAGGTAGGCGTTCAACTCGGTCTTTCGGGCTGATTGGCCTGATGTCTTGGGCCAGTCTATGGCCCAAACTGTAGCGAGCCATGCCGAGCGGAATTCACGCTTGGGTGGATTGCCGGCAAATGCTTGTGCGGCGGTCAGCAGCCCTATGGCGGCAATGGCACACTTGCGCAAGGTTGTCATTTTTAGCGTCATGTGGTGTAGAATAGATATTAGGGTTGGTGAATAGATTTGTTTATCGCTTTATTACGTCGACTGACTATCGGCAAGGTGGCCGGTTTGTACTGGCGTATTGTCAGCGCGGAGAGATATCCGTCGTCGTTAGTTTGTTGTTTATTGTTTTATGAGACGTTGGATTACGGGGGCAAGGCGTTGTGCAAAACCGACAAAGCCAAGGTCGGTGAGGTGGTAGTTGTCCACGGTGGTTTCCGGGTCGTCTCCGAGGACGTTTTTGCCTTCGAAGTATTCGATGTTTTTGTCGCCGGCGGCAATGAAGCCGTCCACAAGTTGTCGCAGAGCGGCATTCTTTTCGGTAATGGTGGCGTATGTTTCAGTGTTGAAGCGCATTAGTGGGAATATAGGGCTTTCTACGAACAAAATGGGTGTAGTGGGGTGAGCCTTGCGTATGATGGAATAAAATTCGGGCATGCGCTCGACCAGCTCCGGCGTTTTGAGATTGGGCAGTGGGTCGAGTACAATCACAGATGGGTTGGGCGTGGATGCGATAAGGCGGGCAATGTCCAAATCGAGTTTTGCATTGCCGCTGAATCCGAGGTTGATTACCTCATAGTCAATCATACGTTCGATGATATTGGTGTGGCACATACCCGGGCGTGTGGCACATCCGCCCTGTAAGATGCTTGTGCCGTACATTATCACCGGGTTGGCGCGTCGAGGTGTCGCAGCTTCAGGCGCAAGTACCAAGGCGCCTTCGTTTGTGCCGATATATAGCGAATCAACGCCATCGTATAATGACAGGTACAGCATATATTCGCGCATCTTGGGCTCCATGTCTGTCATCACGATAGTACGTGTGTTGTGCCTGAAAAAATTGGGGCGTGCGCTACCCATGGTGGTCCAATGCCCATTGTTGTCAAGTACGTATAGGTCGAGACCGCGTATGCCGGTGGCTGTCATATGGTTCATATCGAATTTGTTGCGGCTGTACCATGCAGCGCCTATGGTAGAGGCATCACTCCGAAATCGTACAGCAAGTCCGGCACTGTTCTGTCCCAGGGCCCACAATTCGGGACGCATATTTGCCTTAAGGCTGTCAGGTAGCCGTGTATAGGCGTTTGATGCATCTGGTGCTAAAGTCCCGAGGAGTGGTAGAGTCGAGGCATCGTGGTATGCCAATGAATCGGAGGATAGACCGGCATTCATGGCTTTAGGTACTAGAGCCATGATTGTCATTAATGTAAGCCTGCAAATAGCTTTCATCGGAGTATTCTAAATATAGAGAGTTTGTGTACGATTATGTATTGACAGACAATCTAAGTAATTGCCGGCCAGGATTTCGCTTACAAAGTTAATTATTTTTTCGCGAATAATAAAGCTTTTTGCGGTAAAGCGCCAGGGCAACCGCATCAAAAAACGAGGAAGATTAACGACC
>ULVA01011718.1_pt1 | contig 34807 bp, 35 predicted proteins | sample 1958811 | NCBI WGS metagenome assembly ULVA01 (sample SAMEA4835768, study PRJEB28245) | human gut metagenome | biome: gut microbiome; material: fecal sample | place: Denmark | collected 2008
TGGGTATTATTGGCATTTACACGGTTCGGTATTCAGACTCAATGATAATTTTAATTACCATCGCTGCTTGTTGTTCATTACCTGTAATCGTGATACTATTTGTAAAAATAATAAATAACATAATAGCTTTCATAAAGAGTTATAATGGCATTATCCATTCCTCTAAATTTGTAAATTTATTTGATAACGAAATTTGTTTAGAATCAATGATTGCTTTTTCTTTTAAAAACATGATATCTAGTCAAAGGAATGACTATGAGAACGTTTTTTACTGTCAACAGGCCAATTACTATATAAACAAGGCAATTGACCAATTGGCTACTATGCAGCCTGTGCTTGCAAAGGTTGTTTCTAATGATATCGAAACTGTAAAAAAGAAAAAGATTATTTCAAAAGAAAGAATGATAAATATTATTGAAGTCTTAGAAAAATCTAGACCAAAGATTACTTTTCGTGACAATCATTTATATATTGAAAATATTCGAATTGATAACACAGAAAATTATTCCTCAAATTTTCAGGATAAATTTAGTGAACAGTACAATGAAATGTTACGGGAAATTAAGAAGCCACTTTCTAAAATCAGTTAAAATATTGGGGCATCCTTAATTGAGATGCCCCTTTGTTTTATACCCCTTAACTTCTTTACCGTGGCATATCTGCATTCCAATAAGTGTCCCAGCCTTTGACCTCATTATATACTGTTGATTTTATCATTGCTTCTTTCTCTTTTGTTGTCACTACATTCATCAAATCGCCATTATCTATTGCAAGCCATAAATCTTTACCCGACTCATTAATCTCTGCTGGTACCTTTACTTCTACCCATGCATGGTTGCCGCCTGTTATATATCTTGTTGTATAGCCAGATACATTAAGCATACAGGATATAAAAGCCGAGTTTGTCTCGCAATCTCCACCTTTTCTTGTCATACCATCTAGGGCTCTGTAAGTGCCACTTACACCTCTCACATAATACTCTACATTTATTCCTGTGTAATGCCTCCACCAGTTTGCGGCTTGTTCTGTATTCTTGAGCTTTACTGATTCTCCCTCATATGTTGTAAAATCCTTACCATTAAAATCTTCTATAAACTTAGTATAATCTTTTTCTGTTGTTTTAAGTTCCTCTTTATCTGTACCTTTACCCCTACTGTTATTCAGCCTTATACCTGTTCCACCTATGTATTGTCCGTATACACCTTGGCTATCGTTTTGGGCGAATTTTACGCAGACATCCATTTCTGCCTGAGTACGACAGCCCCATAACATATTTTCATAGTGAATTGGTAGGTTTTCTATTACTATTGGTATCTGCTTACCATCTTTTAGTGTGATTGTGCAGTGATAAATGCCTGGTTTTACGCCTGCATAGTATTGTGCTCCTGCTCCTAATGTGTTTGGTTTGGTTACGCCTGCTACGCTGTAGATGTCACAACGGGTTACTGGTTGTCTATAATCTAATAACCCTCTGTCTACTAAACATTGAGTTTCTCCCTCATTAAAACTTGAACCAAACTTTGTTGAGAAGTCATAATAATTCTTTAACTCGTCACCTGTTATTAGTTTGAATGCTTCAGGGTCGTCATCACAAGTTAATGTGTAGTCTACTCCTGCTAAATCTTTATTAAATTCTGTACCCTCTATACTATCATATGATGAACAGCTGTCTGCATTTGGTCCTCTTATACCTACCCTGATTATATCACCGCAATAATTTCTGAAATTATAAGTTATTGACGTGTACTCTGGTTTAGCACATATCTCTTTCTCTACATCTTCTGTTTCATTCAGCTTTAATAAGGCATCCCAGTTTTTTGTTGAGGATTCAAATGCTCCATCGCCGTCTGCATCTGTTACCATTGGCTTTTTTAATAACTCTAATAACTTATCGCTGCAGGTCATATTTTCATAAGTTACTGATATTGTATTACCCACATAGCCATCATCATAACCCGATACAAACACATTATCCTTACCCATTTCATAACTTTCAAACCATGCTATTCTGGGGTTGTCTGTTCCACCTTTTCTTGACTGAATTCGAGCGTCTACTGTTCTTGCACTGGTATACCCTGATTTTACGAAATTGTATAGGTCTTGTATTTGTGTTCTGTCAAAATTTACTCCTGTATTTGTTGCCCAACCACATACTATGCCATTGTCTTTATATCTTGAATCTGCTGTTGTGGGGGCATAACCGCCTGCTGTGTAGTCGCCCTGCTCTATCTTACTTGTGTCTATTGTTTGTTCGCTGTCTTCCTCTGCGGGAGTCATGGTTGTGGCGTTGGAAGTGGTGGTACCCTCATTATTAGTAGTATTATCTTCTGCTGAGGACACAGTTACCCTATCACTTGAAGTGTTGGTATCTTCCTTGTTACCACCTGTACCTGTATTTGAAATTAATCTATCTGCTGATTCTTTTATCCTGCTTACTGTTGCTGAGATGTCATTTAAACTATTGAGGTATGCTGAATCATCACTCATATACATTACACTGGATACGGTGTCGTCTGCTGTTACCATTAAATCCTTTATGTGGCTTGCATTGTCTGCATTAAGGTCTGTTTCTATGTCTTTTAACGCTACTGAAAGTACCTTTAAGGTTTCCATGTAGTCTTCTTCTACAATACCCTGCTCAATGTAGCCTTCCAGCTTGTTCAGGGCATGTCCAATGATTCGTATGCATTAAGCACCTTGACGGACGAGTCTGCGCCTATTATTGTTTGCATTTCTGATGTTGATAATGAAGATTCTGAGGTTGTTGAGGAGAAAGAGGAGGACGTTGCGCTATTAGTTGCACTGCTGTTGCAGCCAGTGAGAAGCAGAAGTGCAGAAAGAAGCACGGACAGTATAGCAGTAATCTTTTTCATAGTTTTTCCTTTCAGAAACAATTCGAACAGCCCTAAAATAGAGCATTTAGAATGATTTACAACACAATATTTATTATGTGGTTATATGGCTCAAAGTCGCATTACAAAAGGCTTTTAAGAAATATTAATATCTAAAGATTAGTGATTTTTCTCTTTTTTAATAGACATTCTATATCGTACATATTGACAAATTACGACCGCTATGCTATAATTAAATATGGATAATTATACGATTTTTGTTTTACCACACAATAAATATTGTGTGGTAATTTTATGTGGTATTTCCGACTAGGTTCAAGCCCTCTATTTGCTTTGCAAATACCGTTTCGCTTTCTCTTGTATATATGCGGGTGGTGTTAATATTACTGTGACCTAATATATCTGCAAGTCTGCCAATATCTTTTTGTTGTTCGTGATATGTCCGGGCAAACAAGTGCCTAAGATTATGGGGATAAACCTTGCTAGGTTTTACACCTGCAACAGAGCATAATTGTTTCATGCTTTTCCAGAGGTTTGACCTATCTAAAGGTTTATTGTTACGTGTGACAAAGATAGGTCCAGAGGCTATATTATGGTTTACGACATATTTTTTTAACATCTGTATTAAGGATTTCGGAATAAATATTACTCTGTTCTTGCCTTTATTGTAGACATGTGCTTGACCATTTTTAAGCGATTCTGTTGTAATATATTTTAGCTCTGAAACTCTGATTCCCGTTGCACATATAGTTTGTATTGCTAGTGCAGTTCGTTCGTCACCATTAATTATTGCGGCTCTGACCAGTTTGTTATAATCCTTTTTACTAAGTTCTTTATCTTGGTTTTCAAATATTTGCTTTTGAACCCTTAATGGCTTAATTGCTAAATCCTCTCTACCCACAAATCGGAGGAAGCTGTTAATCGCAGCTATTGCCACGTTACAAGTTGATGGTGTGTATTGGTTAGTTAATATAGACTTATATGCTATCAGTTTTTCCTTAGTCAATGGGTATTGATCTGTATACATCTGTAGGGAAAACAACTCTCTTTTATATGAGTTAATTGTACTTTGGCTTTTTTCCTGTTCATGCAGATACTCGATATAGTTTTTTAAAAGCTTATCTGTTATCTTTATTTCCTTTTTCATTTTAATTACTCCTTTCCGATGTCTCCATAATTATAACATAAGGGCAGGCCTTTGCAACCTGCCCTAACATATTACTTCTTATTATCTAAATTTTCTAACTCCTTTATATTCTCCCTCGCTCGTATTGCCTTGTATAGTGTCGGACGTGAAATCATACATACACGACATATTTCGCTGACTGTAAGATTATGCAAGTCGTACATTTGCAAAGCCTTATCTATAGTTTTTTGAGGCGTTGCAGGTCTGCCACCAAATCTACCCCTCTCACGCGCACTTTTTACTCCCTCACGAACACGTTCCGAAATGGTTTCGCGTTCAAACTCACTTAGGACGCATAAAAATTGTGCTATCATCTTTCCTGCGGCACTACCAAAATCTAATTTTTCCTTTAACGAAATTAGAGTGACACCCTCATTATGAAATGTTTGCATTAAGTTTATTAAATCTGCTGAACTCCTCCCCAAACGACTTAATGACTCAATATATACTGTATCTCCTTCTTCAACTGTTTCTAATAGACCCTTTAATTTGGGTCTATTAGATTTTGTTCCTGACATTTTCTCGGTGTAGATATTATTCTTATCTACTCCTGCTGCAACTAAAGCATCAATTTGTCGGTCTAAACATTGCCCTGATGTTGATACTCTTGCATATCCATAATTCATCCTTTATACCCCCTATAAAAAATAATATATGTTTTTCGGAGTAAACCAATTTGACATAATTGTTTTACTCCGATACTCACCATTTTACCTATTTTTTGTTCCCTATATTTACTTGTGTGATTAAACAATTGTTTGTCTTACACTTCTTTAATCGGTTCCACACTCACGAAATGAGTTATAGGAAATATGGTTATTACTCCTTTCTGCACATCTACACATTGTATTACCCCATACTTATTTGGTGATTGATATTTTAAGTAGTCACATAATATATTTTGCTGTTTTTCTCCTTTAATCGGTTTGTTATATGCAGTTACAGAAGTTGTTTTACCGTCTGGACGAAGATAAGTGATTTTACAAGGGAACATCGTCATAGTATTGTTGATACTATTAACCAAATAATCTACCCATGCCTTAGGGGCAATAACATAATCGGGTAAATTAGAATTTACAATAGCTGGTTTTAAATCATACCCTGATATTGTTGGTATAAATTCCACGCATTGTATAATGCCATTGACTATATCGTCTGTCTTGGGGTGTAGCCGTTGGGCTATCTGTTCTGCATGCTTGGTGAGATTATGTAAAATAGGCATTTGTTTTAGTACATTCATGGACGCTGTAATTAGACTAATCCTACCATCTGCGGATATACCTACACATAATGATGTGTATAAGTAGTATGATTGTGATAGATAACGATAATCCACTTGCCCTACATTAACTCCTGATTTTGTATATATCTGTTTACCTGCCTGTGCTACACCCTCTAACAGGTTATATGGTGTCAGCTTAATCACATTTTTTGAAATGTCTTTCAGCCTTTTGGGGGTTGCATTAAATACTGTGTTTGGCAGTAAGTAAGGCATAAAGGAATATGATTTTTTAGCAGCTATATTATGTACTGATTTATAAAAATCATTATCCGCTACTAACATTCTTCCGATAGGGGCAGAGGGGTTGTATGCTACCCATATATCATTTTCTACTACCTGTGATATGTTACTTCCAACTTGCTTTGTTTTTCTGTTCTGATTAGTACCTTGATTGATTATTTGCAAATCTGACATATATTTTACCTCGCTTTCTTTACCGCCTCTTTTGGTGGTACTTATTCAATATAAATCAGAATCTTAAAAAATAATATAACAGTTAAATTAATAAAAAATATCCTATAAAATAAACAAAATCTCAACTTATTTACTGGTGATTTCGTGCGTGGATTTTTTATGCTGATGACGCTATAATAGACTCACAAAACCCATAAGGTTGAAATGGAGGACAAATAATATGGCAACAGTACACGCTAGAAGAAGAGAAAACAAGTGGGAATACAGATTTGAGGCAGCTTCAGTAGGTGGAGTTAGAAAACAGATATGCAAGAGTGGGTATTTATCTAAAAAGGAAGCAATGGAAGCCGGCGCAAAAGCATACAGTGATTATACCCAGGCAGGTGCAGTATTTACCCCGAACAATAGTAGTTATGCCGATTATCTGGATTACTGGCTATCTACCTACTGCAAAAATAATCTTAAACCAGTTACCCATGACAACTACATTAAAAAGATAAGATTATATATCAAACCACATCTCGGCAGATATATGTTATCCTCTCTTACTCCTGCTGTATTACAGGACTTTATTAATAAAATTTTTAATGACGGATATAGCAGAAACACATTAACAGTGATTAAGGGTATATTATCCAACTCGCTATCTTATGCAGTAGAACCTCTGCACTATTTACAATCATCTCCAATGCTATACGTCAAATTACCCTCGACCAGGGCTAAACCTGCTATACCTTCCAGATCTGAACCTCATATTTATATTGATAAGGGTATGATAGAAAAGATAATTGAACGGTTTCCGGAGGGCTGCTCGGCACATATACCACTAATGCTAGGCTACAAATGCGGATTAAGATTAGGCGAAGCATTTGGGCTTGTATGGTCTGATATAGATTTTGAAAAGGGTACATTATCAGTTAATAGGCAGGTACAGTGGCAGAGTGGGAGTAGGGAGCATGGCAAAGGGTACTGGTATTTTAGTGAGCCTAAATATAACTCCTTTCGCACAATATCCCTTGATAATGCCTTAATTGATTTGCTGAAAAGGGAAAAGCAAAGACAGGAACGAGCAGCCGAATACTATGCAGATAATTATACCCGCTTATATGAAGCTGATAACAGTAGGGAACTTAATACCGAAAGCAAGGGGCAAGAAATATTCCCTGTATGCCGCCGTGAGAATGGAGAGTATATTCAGCCGCGAATAATACAACATACTTCTATGATTATACATACCCAGCTAGGGTGCGAAGATTTTGACTTTCATTCGCTCAGACATACCCACGCAACCAATCTTGCCGAAGCCGGTGCCAACCCTAAATATGTGCAAGCAAGGTTAGGACATAAAAACATACAAGTAACTATGCAAGTATATCAGCATACATCTGACACAATTATAGAACAGGGTAATTCAATTCTTAATAATATGTATGCATAATTATATTGTCCTCCTTGTCCTCCTAATGTCCTCTTCACTCATTATTTACCCTCTATCCACTCACTTCCGCTAACTCTCCTTCCGCATTATAAAGCCATTCACGAGCATTGATGCTCTTTATCGAAATTCGGGCAACAACCCCATGGTTGGCGCTACCGTTGCTTGCGCAGTACTTGTAGAGGAAGCACTCAAGGCATAAGATATTTTGTTGCCCACCCTAAAAAGCGCTTAACAGCGCGGTTTTGTGGCAGGTTGACATAATTCATCTTATAATTGTATTATCCCCTTGTAGCCGGACTACAAGGGGATTTTACTGTATATGGCAATTTGGATCAAAAAATCGCTTGCCAGTTCATTGTCCTAAGCAGTTATGCTTTATCTACCATGCGCTGACAAGCGGAGATTAATTTGTTAAGGTTGCTGTGCTATTCTGAACCATTCCGGTATGTATTCAGATAGTAATCCATAAATACCGCTTCGTACTGAGCGTGAGATGGACTGTTCCGTTTACTTGTCCAGTATTTTATTGTGGTATATGAAACGCCGCACATCTTCGCCAGTTGTCGCAGACCTATCCCCTGTGAATATGCAAACGCTCTTACGACAAGGTCGGAGCATTTTCTGAACTCATAGTAGCCGTCAGTCTCCTTGGGGTTCGGTGGTTTATCCACGGGCTTATCGGTAAAGGTGATAACCTCGTCGGTCGTTTCCGTGCCACTGTTAGTCGATGTCGCAAGGAATACCTCAAGCCGCTCGCCGTCCCATACGACCTTATCAATTATTCTCTTGATAAGCTCCCTGCGGTCGAGGAGTGGAATACTCTCAAGATGTGTTGACAGGTATTCCATTGCAGAACTGATTTCGTTTATGCTGGAGTTGTCGGCAGCTGCAAGCTCGGCTGATTTCATTAGTTTATGCTTCAGCGCTTCAATTTCCTCCAGCAGAGTGTTAAGCGACTTGTTTACATATTCAAGTGCCGCTCCGTCAAGATTTCCGGATGCAAGTGATAACGTGAGATTGTTCGCCTGCTTTTGCTTGTCCGATATCGTTTTGCTGATGTTTCTGGAGAGATCTTCACGGTAGCTCTGAACCTGCCCTTCGCTTTTGCGAAGTTTTTTAATATGCCGTGATATGATATTCTCGTCTGCGTCAGCTGTCAGGATAAGTTCACGAATGGCTGCATCTGCCTCCTTTCCGATGCAGTTATGTATTGAACAGAGCTTATTCCGACTGCGTTCCCTTTGGGTACAGATATATGAAAATGAATCACCTCCGGTAGTATACCTTTTGGGACGCATAGGTGCCCCGCAGGAACAGAATATAACTCCAGTCAGCAGCGATATCGGCTTATATTTGGTTTTATTCCGGTGAGCATACCTGAAATACTCTCCGGAATTTCCCTCAAGGATCTTCTGGACCCTTATCCAGTCACTGCTGCTGATAAGAGGCTTATGCGCGCCGGCGCTGACAAGCCACTTGTCCATTGGATGAGGCGCACGAAGCTGATTTGTGCGGTTGTATGGCATAAAGCCAACGTCACCGATTTCCTCCTTTGTTGCAACTACCTCGCACTTCCTTTCCTGAAAGAAATCTATGCTCACATCGTCAACTGCGCAGTAAACAGGATTGGTTAATATTCGGCGCACTGCAACATCATCAAACAGAACACCCCTCCTTGTACGAAATCCCTGCTCCAGCAGGTAATACTCAACGGCACAGCAGCTGTGAGTCCTGAGATACTCGGAGAAGATCAATTGCACTATTGCCGCTTCACTCTCCTGAACCGAAAGCCTGAAATACGAGCGGATTTTCCCTCCATCGTTGTATTCCACCTTTTCAGATACATACCCCAAAGGAGTTGTGCCGCCTGTCCAGCAGCTGTCCTTAGCCATAAGGTACATATTATCCCGTACACGCTCTGCGATAGTTTCACGCTCCAGCTGTGCAAATACAGCCGACACATTCATCATGGCTCTGCCCATTGAAGTTGTCGTGTCAAATTGTTCCTTGATACTGACAAATGCCGTTCCGCTGCGGTTCAGCTTTTCAATCAGCTTGGCAAAATCACCGACATTGCGGCTTACTCTGTCAAGGCGATACACCACTAAGGCATCGAAGGGCTTGGACTCCTGCATCTGCATCAGCTTTTGAAACTGAGGGCGGTCAAGCGTTTTGCCCGAGAAGCCCTCATCTTCAAATGTCATAATTTCAGATGGGTCTGCTTTAGGAAAATGAAATCTTACATATTCACGACACAGCTCGATCTGATTGTCGATGGAATCGCCCTTACCCGTAAATTTTGATTTACGACTGTAAATTGCGATGCTCAATGGTGTTTCTCCTCAGTTCAGTATCTTTCTTGCTGTTGTCAGAGCGTTTTGTGCTGTCCCTCCAAACAAGCTCTGCAACGCCCTCGGAAAATTCCTTAACGAAAGTTTCCTTGTCTTCCGGTTTATGAATTAAAATTGTCATTGTCAGTTCCTCCTGTCATGGATCGCGCCGTGAAAAGGATACGCTTAAAGTAAAAGCGTTTCCCAGGGATATGCTGATTAAAGCGTAGCGTATCAAATTCAGCCGCGTGAGTATGCGGGTTTGAGCGTGGCGAATTTGATTTAATCAGCATTTCCCTTTAACACCCTATGCCTGTTCCGGTGTACAGGGGAATAATATATAATCAAGGAGAACGTACATACAATGTATATGCGTTGATTGCCTCCGATGTAATTTGTGTTCAATCACGACATTTTGGACTGACCGGCAACGGACATAACGACTGTGCGTCATGCCCTGAACTGCTCCACTGGCGCCTTTCGGCGAGGGGCAGGTCGTCCCGCACCGGAGCGCGGGGAATTATACGCTGACAGGAATTGGCATCGGCGCTATTGATACAGCTTAGCAAGCTCCTTTTCAGTGCAGCCATATTTCGCAAGGAATTTCATTTGTTCCTCTGTAAAATCGGCCATGGACTGTGGAATGACTTTCCTGGGCTGGTTAGAATTCTTTTCAGAAATGAATTTCTGCTCACACATCATTGCGATATATTTCTCAGAATCATTTCTGCTAAGTCCAAGCTCTTGCTGGCTTTTATTTACAGACACCTCAGTCTGGGCAAGCGTCCAAAGCAAAAACTTGGCAGCTTTTGGGTCGTTGATGTCTGTATTCGCAGATCTACGCACTATAATTCCCGAATCAGCGTAGGTTTTCTCCATTTCCGGAATAGTGAATTTGTTTGTCAGATCGCATTGCTCATTTGCAAGCTGCGCTACCAGTTCCTTGATCTGGGCTTCATTAATATAAGCTCCCTGCAAACGAAGAGGAGCTGGATAGTCCGTTGTTTCTATAAGCATGTCCCCCTTTCCAATTAGATTTTCAGCGCCAACACAGCCAAGAGCGCTTGTTGAATTGGCTTTTGACATATTACGGAATGCAACTCTGGTTGTTATGTTATTCAGGTCAATTCCGTCCAGGTACTCCTGTTTAGGGCTCTGTGTGGCAAGCACCAAATAAATTCTGACCTTTCTTGCACGTCGTAAGATGTTATTGAGCAGATCTTTGCATGCTTTCATTTCCTTTTTGTCCTGATTGTCAAGAAAAGAAACAAATTCATCAAAAACGCATACGATGGTTGGGAGCGCTTCTAGTTCCTCATTGCTTAATTTGAGGCGGCGTTCCATCTCAGCAACAAGGTGCTTCAGCACATACATACCGTTCTCTATATCCTTAACTATCGGATAGGATAGATGAGGTAATCCGTCAAAACACCAAAGCGACCTTCCGCCAGCGTCGATAATCAGCAAATTAACTTCTGCGGCAGACCGGAAGCTTGCCAGGCTCATTATAAGGCACTGCAAGCCGACGCTTTTGCCAGAACCGGTTGAGCCGGTATATGCTGTGTGCTGAAACTTGGCAAGGTCCTCATAATCCATCTCCCGGAAGATGTTGCACCCTACAGCAATAGGCAGTTTCATCTGCGGAGATACCTGATCAAGATACTCTGGAGCCATCATTTCAGTCAGGTCGATAGTCCTGGTGTTTTTGTCAGCTATCAGCAGAAAAAATGTCTGCTCCTGCTGTACTATAATAAAGTAGGGGATATGCAGAATCGCTTTTACCTCTTCTGCACGCAGCATTAAGTTACCGATCGTGGTTCCTCCCTGTATTTGAACGACAAATATAATACTGCCAGATCTACACGAGTGTGGAACAAGGCATATATCGACGTTGTATGTCTTGTAACACTTCTGGATTACCCTTGCGATCATCATCAGGTGTTGCATCATGTGTTGTTCGTCCTTTCTGCGTTCGCTCGTTCGTTCGTTTGCGGACGGTATACGTATTTATACCGGGATTACAGCAGATATACGTTCTCTGTCCGTGCTAACGAACGAACTGACAAACGCAAATTCATTACAATCAGAGCGCCGATTTACTGTAGCTCTTCCTGTATTTTTTCTTTAGCTTTTTTTCAAGCTTTTTCATGCCTATCTTTTTATCCAGCATTTTCTCGCTGTGGTTGGCATTGAAGAAATCGCTTAAAAGCTGAAGAGCTTTGGGGGCGGAGTTTGAGATCGTCTTCCAGACTAGTTTATTGGCATTCGCTTTCTCATTGATCCTGATAAGCTCTGCGTTCTGTTTTCTGACAAGCTCTAATTCCTTTCTAAGCTTTTTGCAGCGTTTCTTGAGTTTCTTGTTCTTCTTAACCATTTCTTCCAAAGACTGGTCAGACAGAAAATGCTCCTGACTTAATCCTGGTGCCATTCCAAAAATTGGTGCTGTTGCCTCGGTTGGGATTGTCATTTTGACCTCCTTATGTAAGTGCGCCGTGTGTGATGCCGGAACGCAGTGACGCATAACTAAAGCCCGGCAGGCAGAAGTGCCAGTAATTTTGAACCTGATATGGTTTTTAGTCCAGTTCCAGGGGATTGACCTTACTGCCTTTACTTTATTCTATCATAGAAATTCACTTTTGATAAGGACAAATAAATTCGCAAAATTTGTCCTTGACAGTTAAATCGTATAAGTAATTTATTGCGTAAAAAAAGCTGTGATAACGTGACATTACATCATGTTATCACAGCATAATAATTCAGGTGAACTACAGCAAAATAGTAGACAAAATTAGTGCTTCTGGCCGTTGGCATCGGTTTCCTTGAAAATGACCGTAAAATCAGTCAGTGCTCTATAATTAAAAATCTCTTCCACTTTCTTTCCAATTTTCTTCTCAACATATGCACGTAGATCTTCATCCTCTTGTAATGCCCTAAGAATTTCCTGATCACGTTGAATATATTCTGTCTGTATATCAATTGAGAAACCATCATATATGCAATCTACTTCTTTTTCCCCATCTTTACATAACTCAATATATTCTGATATTTCTTTAATTTTTTGAGCTACTTGCATTAATTGTGATGCTGTTATACAACACAATTCATTTTTAAGGTTCTGCAAATACAGCAATTTCAATGAGCGTGGAAGATAATACAATTCATTGGCATAGTGATCAACCAATTCGTGGCATTCTTTAACTATTCTTACATGAGATAGCATAAAAATATCTGATAAATAGGTTATCATTTTCTCTTTTTCTTCTGAGTTTTCACTATCACAGAATTCGTTTGCGACTTGGTCAATGAATTCCTCGACCATTTCTGGTGTAATGTCTTTATCCTTGGAACTCAGGAAATTGTTTATCGCATTATTGCTTGATAAAAAGATTTTAAGAATGAGGAATTTTATGAAAGGTACTTCGTCTTCATTAAACCTTATACTGTTTTGGCAATTCTTCAAATCATCAATATTTCCACCTAACTTCTCAATTAATTTTGTAAAATTACGACGGCACTGTTTGATGCTTGCCTCATTTTCAACATTCCGTTCTTTAAGCACATCCGAAATAATTGCTCCCAATGATATTTGACTCATAATAACCTCCTCAGATTCGATTTGTTCTTTGCTTATATTTTAATTCAAATATTTCTGATTGTCAATATAGTAAAGCAAATTTTGTAAAAGTTTTTGACAAAATTTAATAAAGACGCCGTGGCTTCCACCACGGCGCACATTTACCCGAGAAACTCAAAAAGGCTCGGGAGGAATTTCACCTCGCTGTCCTTATCGAGCGTAACGACATTCACCCCTATGCACTCAAACTCGTTTATCATCTTATTATAGTATTCATGCCTGAGCTTAGGGTGAAGCTCGAACATCTTTTCCTTTGCTTTTCTGACGCTGGATTTCTTCCTGACCAGCCGTAGCATATCCAGCATACGGCTTCTCAGCTTCTTGTTTCTGACCTTTGCCCTGACCTTAGCGCAGGCTTTCTTATACGGATAATAATCGGCGTCCAGAAGCAGGCTGTGCGCCATATCAAGTATCTTTTCCCGGCTTGCTGCCATGCAGTAAGCTACCCGTTCACGGTTGGTATTGCAGCCAGGCGTCTGTTTTTCAAGCGCCTTTCTTCTCAGAATACGCAGCTCGACACGCAGAGTTCCCTCGGCTGTTTCCGAAGCACAGTCCCGCTGGGCAAGCTCTTTCTTTTTATCGTAGAAACTGACCTCAAGTCCCTCGGTTTTGTTTCTGACGGTGAAACTGCTGGTGGAATCGAAATCCGGAGAATCATCTATCAAAACCTCGTAGCCCTTTCTCATTTCGCTGTGGTACATCAAGCTTATGTATTCGCTGACGTTGTCTGCTGAACCGACATCAACGTTTATACATTGGTCAACCCGATACAGCTCAAGGGCGTTGATAGCGTAATCCTCGCCGAACTCACGAACCAGCATACTTTCAGCAATATCAAGCGCTTCATTAAGATTGCATGGGTCGATAAGCCGGGATTTATCCTCTGTTCCAAGAAGGTCGTTCAGGCTGAGGATAAAATCATAGTATCCGCTGATTTTTGTCTTTTTAAGAATCACCCGGATTCCCTTACCCTGAAAAATGAACGCATAATGCTCGTTTCCTTTCGTGTTAGTTTCCACGCCAAACCTGCCCCTGGCTTTGCTGAATAATTCTTTTTCAGCCCTGTGGTATTCGATGTGGTTTTTGAAAGTCTTTCTTAACCCAATGGTGTGAATTGAGTAGTTCATAATTATCCATCCTAATAGTTATAGTTGCGTATGGTTATTGCGTTTTTTATATTCAGATTAATACCGATAAATCCCATTACAACGCTATTTACCCAAGTTACCAATAGAGTACAATATTAACACATTAGTGTATCTCCTTTATGATATTTACTAAACTGTTTGTGAATTATATAATCTTATTTTCTGTCGCCGGCGCAAACATTTTTGTAAATACATTTTGGCGAGGAGGCGAAAGCCGTGGATGAAAAAATCCTGACAATAGACGAATTACAAGACAGGCTCCGCATAGGAAGAAACCAGGCTTACAAACTGGTGACGGAGAAGAAGATTAAAGCATTCCGCACAGGAAAACGCTGGAAAATTACAGAAGCCGCACTGAATGAGTACATCAGGAAAAGCGAGGAGAGCGGCAAGGAGTAAAAGAGATAATGAATATATTCCCTTATTTTGATAACACTATAAAGGGAATATTCCCTTAGCCTATTGACCTTTCCCTTATTTTCTGCTATAATATAAGGGAAACTCAAAGGAGGTAAGGTCATGCGAGAATTCAATTACTCCCAGATAAGGAATCAGAAATGGGACTCTGAACTGCTGAGTCTTATCGCTGCGATATATAAGGAAGCCGGAAAGCAGGAACTGTATCTGAAACAACGTCCGCAGGAGCTTGAAAAGCTGGTAGAGATAGCAAAAATCCAGAGCACCGAGGCTTCCAATGCCATTGAGGGAATAGTCACGACAAGCACGAGAATAAGACAGCTTGTAGAGGAAAAGACCACTCCCCACAATCGTGACGAGCAGGAAATAGCCGGCTACCGTGACGCACTCAATATAATCCACGAGAGCTTTGACGCAATTCCGGTGACGCAGAATTACATTCTCCAGCTGCACAAAATCATGTACAGCCACATGAATAACCCTATGGCAGGAAGAACGAAAAACGTTCAGAACTACATCACCGCAACATATCCCGACGGGCACACCGAAATTCTTTTTACTCCGCTTGAACCCTATGAAACTCCGGAAGCGCTGGACAGGATATGCGAGGAATTCAACAAGGTCATCGGTAATATGGAGCTGGAGCCGCTTATCGCAATTCCGGTATTCATACACGATTTTCTGTGCATTCACCCGTTCAACGACGGCAACGGAAGAATGAGCCGCCTGCTGACTTCGTTGCTGCTGTACAGGTGCGGATTCTATGTCGGCAGGTACATTTCGCTTGAAGCGAAAATAGCCAAAAACAAGGATCTGTATTACAGCGCACTCAGGGAATCCCAGACGGGGTGGCATGAGGGCAGTGAGGACGCTGTTCCGTTCATAAAATATATCCTCGGGACTGTTCTTGCGGCGTACAAGGATTTCGAGGACCGGTTCGCCCTGGTTGAGATAAAGCGCACGGCTCTTGAAACCGTCAGAATGGCTTTGCAGAGCAAGATAGGCAGATTTACCAAGCAGGATATCCGGGAATTGTGTCCCTCGTTAAGTCTGAGCGCAATTGAAAGCGCACTCCGCAAAATGGTCGATGATGGCGAGCTGAAACGTGAGGGCAGCGGAAAAAATATCTGCTATTACAGATTAAAATAACAAAAAACCGGTGCTCCACAAACGAAGCACCGGTCGATCTATATAAAAGCGGCTCGCACCGCTGATAATCATTTGTTCGTCAGCCTGTGAGCCAGTTTGTAGAATGTGGTCTTTTTCATGTCAAGGCGTTTCATTGCTTCCACGGCTGTAATTTGGTTAGACTGCCACAGGTCAATCACCTCGGCGTAATTGGCGGGGAGCGCTGTTTCAGGTCTGCCGAATTTCATGCCCTTGTCGAGCGCAAGTCTGATTCCCTCGGCTTGACGTATGCGAATTTTGCGGCGTTCCTTTTCGGCGGTGTAGGCAAGCAGCTCAAAGACAATGCTGCAAATCAGGTTCTTTTCAAGGTCGGATTTCTCTTTCGTGTTCAGTATCGGCGTGTCGATTATCACTATGTCAACGCCCATGCGCTGAATGTCGAGCCACTCGTCCTTGATCGCACCGTAATCCCTGCCGAGTCTGTCCATCTCCTTGATGACGAGCGTGTCACCGGGTCGGAGCATCTGGTTCTTCAAAGCAAGGTAGCCCTTGCGCTGAAAATCCTTGCCGGACTGCTTGTCCGTAACGATGTCACGCTCCTCAACGCCGTATTCGAGAAGCGCCTCGATCTGTCGGTCAAGGTTCTGCTCTGTGCTGGAAACACGGGCGTAACCGTATGTTCTTCCCATAAAACCTCCGTTCGATAAAGTATACTTTTGCGGAAGCCGGAAAGCACCTTAATTCTGCGTTCGCAAATGTCGGTTCGGCGCTTTCCGGATATGTCCGCAATGTGCGGTAGTTTTCCGAACGCTCAGAATTCACCGCAGTAGTCGTATGCGCACTCGTTCAGAATTTCGCACAAGGCTTCCTCTATTACTCCGGGCTGATAGAGCATTTCTTCTATCTCCTCAACAAAATAGCCGTAGCTCAGGAGCAGGTCAATATCCTCACGTGACACACCGATGGAGCTTGCGAAGTCTTTGAGTTGCTTTACGTCCTGCGGTTCGATCTCGCATGATTCGGGGTCATTCCACCAGTCACGTCGGAAGTAACGGTAATCATACATCATCAGGTTTGTTGTGTCAAACATTCCACGCTCCATTGCGCCTGTGTTGTCGATTTTCAGAATGTCACCACAACTGGTGTTGATTTTCTGGTGCTCAATGCTGATAATTCCGAGCCTTGTCAGAGTGCGGTCAAGTATTGCTTCCGTGCTGGCGTAAACGTACAGCCCACAGGTTTCGTAATGATACAGCGCCAGCGGATTGTCTCCCTTGACGAAATACACATTATTGTACTCGTCCAGAACCGTAAACACAAAAGAGCCCTCGACAAGTTCAGCTATCTCGCTAATAGACTGTATGTCGAGGGTTTTCTGCTGCTCCAGGAGCTGTACTGCTATATAGCTATCCGTCTTGACTGGAGTATTCGGAAGTGACATCTGTTTGCGAAGTCTGACGTCATTGTGAAGCACTCCGTTGTGCGCTAGAGCGAAGCTAATATTTCCGACCTTGCCAGGAAACGGGTGGTTGTTTCTGTTATCGAGCTTATTTCCCTGGGTAGCCATTCTGGTGTGTCCCATGATAACGTTGGAATCATCATGCAGGCGTAGGTGAACCTTATGAGCGGCATAGGGACGCTTGTAAATTGTGAGTTTGCCGTTGTGGTTGAATGCGTATCCGGTAGCGTCTGTGCCTCGTTCCTCGCATTCCTCGGAAAGAACACGGAGCAGCTTCTCACGCTGCTTCGCATTTAAAGTATGATTATAGTCTATCAAACCGAAAATTGCGCACATAATTATTCGTCCTCCTCACTTGTGATTGGCGTGTTTATATAGAGCTGGCGCTCTTTCAGGTATGTGATGAGTTCAGGTTCCGTGCTGTCGTCCAGCGAACCTACAAAATCTGACCAGCTTACGGATTTCAGTTCAGAATCTGTGAGATCTGTTGCAAGCTCACAAATCTTGTCCACGAGTTCCAACGTTGCAATCAGCGTATTGTACTTTAAGGTACCACGGAACATACGGAATTCAATCGTGTGGTAATTCGTAATATTCACGCAAGCATAGCGACCATTGCAACCTTTCTTAGCGTCCTCCAGAATTTCTTTGGGACTGTTCTTATAGCCGTAGCGAGCAGCCCAGCGGTTCATCTGATACTCGGTTCTTCGGCTGAATTTAAGCAGCTCCAGCCAGTGGTGTTCCACAAAATAAAGAACCCGGGAAATGCACTCGTCCTGCGTTTCCCGGGTACTGCCGAAGGCTGTTCTATTGATGTGAACATGAAGCCCGCAGGTCGAAGTTTTGTGGCTGCGGTAGTCCATGTGAATTGCGGAACGCATGATTTCCGCCCAGGGCATTTTGTCCTTGTGGTATTTCAGGGACATCGGGTGAGTTACGATTTCCATGCCATCGTTCAGACTTCCGTCAGACTTGATGTATATGTGCTCTGCAACCCGGTTGCCGATACCCAGAATCGTATCAGCATTGTCACCGTTCTTGCCGCCCTCGTCGATCTCAAGTTCCACGCCGAAATAGCGCTTTGAGTCACCATAAAAGATAGGGTCGGGCTTGTAGTTGTACTCGTGAATGGAGCTGTTCTGACGTTCCTCGTAGCAACGGTCGCAGTAGGCGTAGTCGTCTTCATCATCGTAGTTGGCGTAGTCCCGATGAATGATACGACCGCAGCATTCGCAGGTAGTATAGTAATCGTCGTAGCATGAGTTGCAGAGCGGCATGCTATCAGTGCCTGCATTGTCGTCTGCCCAGATTCTGTCGCCGCAATGCTCGCAGGTGACTGTTTCGCTGCGGTAGCATTCATCGCAAAGAATGTTACCATCAAATGTGTAGTAATCATCGGTTTCGATTGTTGCTCCGCAGCAACTGCAAACGGGGCTGTTGGTTTCGTTGTCCATGGTGTGTTCCTCCTTAATATTCCTCTGCCAAAAGCATTGTAGAATGTGTCTCGTCATCAATGACGAAAATTTTTGCCGTAATGGGTTTGTCAGTCTGGAAATCGAACGAGTGTTCGTAAGCGGGTTCTTCCTGACTGTGCGTGACGTGCTGGGTATGGTCCTTTGCCGTGAGTTTGAAAACCTGAAGATAATCCTTTTCGGTTTTCATGCTGTCAATGCAGTTCCAGAGGATTATTTGTGTCAGTATAGGGACTGTTTCACTGATTCCTCTGGTGCTGTATCTTGGGTTACTGAACATTTCTGTCACCTCCTGTGTGGCTCTGTTATGCGGTTTGTGAGCAAAACAAAAGCCACGTTACCGTGAATTTTTATCACGGCAACGGGGCTGTGTTCTGTTGTGAAAATCGGGTGCAGGATAAACCGAAATAAACTACTTCTTCAGCCGGAAGTCCGTGCTGTCGAGGCGTTTCATTTCGCGTTCTGCATCGTCGATTTTCTGCTGAAGCTGATTACGCTTCTCGTCCTTGCGACGCTCGGTAGCTAAGCCGATTATGCCTGATATCACCAGGATACCTGCTTCGGCTATTGCAGCGAGCGTCTGTGCGCTTATTCCTTCATCGGATCACCTCCATTCAGCAGAATAATATATCTCTGTGATTGGAGGGTTTTCGGGCGAACATGGGATTAAATAAACCGAAAAGGAGCGTGTTATAATGCTTAACAATACAAAAGATATACTGACACTAAAAGAGTTGCAGGAACTGCTGCATATAGGAAAAAACACCGCTCTGCGGTTGGTGCAGAGCGGTGAGATCGAGGCATTCAGGGTGGGAAATCAATGGAGAATATTGAAAGAAAGTGTAGAGAAGTATATTCGTAGATACATCTCTGAAAGATAAACTAAATCTACAAATATCGCTTTACGGCACAGCTGTGTTAAGATTGTTGACGACATTTTGTTGCCGTAACGCTTGCAACACTAAGATATAACCCAAAGGTATAATCTGATAAACAAAGCGTGACTTCCCAAAATGTCACGCTTCTGCTATAATATAAGCGGGTGATAAGATGAAACAGTCTATATTAAGCGTAGTATTCAGTATTCTGCTGGCGCTCACGGGGTGCAGCAGAGAAATACCGTCAGCGCCGCCGGGCAGTACAGAATCAGCAACGGAAGAGAATGACCCTGAAGTCATGGAAACGCATACATATACCCGGGACACCCCCGTTAACGAGGTGCGGAGTGACGCAGTTTTCGGAGATTACGGGAGGCTGATTTTCCCGATTGACGAGGGCTATTACAGCGGAAATACGCTGGGCGATTTAAGCCTTGTGTGGTACAACAACATCGACCCGGACAAGACCGTGGAGATAGCAAATTATTTCAGAGATCACGCGCATGCTGGCGAAACGATATTCTTCGACATCTATACCGAGGAAGAAAAGCAGTCAGACCCCGATAAACGTGACACCGGGCTGTTCTTCTTCAAGGGAATCCCAAATGCGAAATTCGCCGTGTGCAATGCCGGAGGAGGCTTCGCATACGTTGGGGCAATGCAGGACAGTTTTCCGCATGCGCTGGAGCTTTCCAAACTCGGCTACAACGCATTCGCGCTGATTTACCGACCCGGAGCGCAGACCGCCTGCGAAGACCTGTCCCGTGCGATAAGCTTTATTTTCGAACACGCTGACGAATTGCAGGTCGATACTGACGGCTATTCCCTGTGGGGAGGTTCAGCGGGCGCCCGTATGGCGGCGTGGGTAGGCTCTTATGGTACCACCGCTTTCGGCGGAGATGAACTCCCTCAGCCCTCCGCCGTGATAATGCAGTACACGGGACATAGCGAATACAGCGAATCCGACCCGCCGACCTTTGCCTGCGTGGGCGAAAGCGACGGAATAGCCAACTGGCGCATAATGCAGCGCAGACTTGAAGCGCTCAGCGCTCTCGGAATAGACACCGAATTCCATTCCTACCCGGGATTGCGCCATGGATTCGGTATCGGTACAGGCACAGTCGCCGAAGGCTGGCTGGATCAGGCAGTTTCGTTCTGGGAGCGGCAGAATACAACGAACTAAATCAGAAAGGAATTGACAAACATGAAAAAACTGACTACAATTATTATGAGCCTTGCGCTCGCACTCGGACTTACCGCTTGTAACGGTAACACATCTTCCAGCGGTACATCTGCTGCTTCCGGTACAACATCAGGCACATTGTCAACGACAGCGCCAACGAACGCACACGAAACTACGGAAGCTCCGACTGAAAGCACGGCGGCTCCCACTGTCGACACAGCAGACGACACGGATTCCCAGATCGGAAAGACGCTGGTAGTCTACTATTCCGGTTCAGGACACACCGAACAGGCAGCGCAGTACATCGCGCAGGCTGTGGACGCAGATTTGTTTGAGCTTACTCCCACCGAGCCGTACACCAGCGCAGACCTCAACTACAACGACCCCGACAGCCGCGTAAGCCGCGAGCATGATAACGAAACGCTCCGTGACGTTCCGCTAACCGCAACTGAGGTCGATGGCTGGGAGGATTACGACACCGTATTCATCGGCTATCCCATCTGGTGGGGTATTGCGGCATGGCCAGTCAACGGCTTTGTAAAGGCGAATGATTTCACCGGCAAGACCGTTATTCCCTTTGCGACCTCCGCTTCCTCCGGAATGGGACAGAGCGGCACTATCCTTTCAGAGCTGGCAGGCACGGGTAACTGGCAGGACGGTCAGCGTTTCCGCTCCTCCGCTTCCGAAGACGAGGTAAACGAATGGGTGAACAGTCTGGGGATATAAACATGGGAAACAAAGCATTGACAACGGTAATTTCCGCACTGCTGAGCGCTTCCCTTACTGCCTGCCAGGGTCAGCCTGATTCGGTCGGCGACAGTATCGAGCAGGGAATCTCGGCAATTGAAAACGCCATGACAACAAAAGCAGAATCGCAGATCTCAACTCCTGTGGAAAACACCGACGACCTCCGGTCAGGCACTTCCGAGAATACCGTTGCGACTCCCGATGATTTCCCTGCCGAGTATGACTACGGCAGCGGAAAAATCAGCGATTATTCACGGGACAACATGATGAGAAAGCTGCCTGCGCCCTCCGGAAATCAGACAGTACTCAATACGGCGGCAGACCCGGAAAACGTGCAGGTGCTGTATCTTTGGGAGGAGGGCAACGTCCCGGCAAAGACCAGTTTCACAGAAGACATGACCGGATTTTTTGACGAGTGGGATTTTCGCCCTTACGTCACGGCGATTCCCGTAAGGAAAGGCGTTCAGCCCAAAGGAGCCGTTGTTCTTATGGCAGGCGGTGCGTATCAGTTCCGTGGTAATTACACCGATTCGCTCCCGACTGCGGCGACGCTGCGCGAACTGGGATTTCAGACGTTTATCGTGGATTACCGCCTGCATCCGTACACTCAGGAGGAGGGCGCGTTTGACGTTGCAAGGGCTGTCCGTTTCGTCCGCAAAAACACAGAGATTTATGGTATCGACCCCGATGATATAGCTGTGATGGGATTTTCCGCAGGCGGCATTCAGGCGGGCGAATTTCTCATGCACTACGACGAAGATGTAAACGGCACGGCGCTTGACAGCAGCTACGTTCCTGACGAGCTGGACGATATTCCTGCCCACGCTTCCGCAGCGGGAATGATATATTCGTTCTACGGCAGACTGAGCGTTGGAAATATGGACCCCGACTGGCTGGCAGAGGGTGATCTTCCGCCGACATTCTATGTGTACGGCACGGAGGACCCGTTTTACCGTCAGTTCCAGCAGCAGTATAATGTGATAAAGGGCATGGGGATTCCGACATCACGCATAGTGCTGGACGGCTGGCCGCATGGGTTCGGCTCTGACGGCGGCTGGGTCAGTGATTACGCCGCATGGCTGGAACAGATTTTTGAATGACAGGGAGGAATATCTATGAAAGCATTGCTTGTAAACGGCAGTCCGCGCCCTAACGGCTGCACATTCACAGCGCTTACGGAACTCAGAAATACGCTGGAATCCGAGGGGATCGAGGTGGAGCTTATCCACGTCGGAAACAAGAATATCCGGGGCTGTATCGCCTGTCGCAAGTGCGCTTCGACCGGGAAATGCGTGTTCGACGATATCGTGAACCAGGTCGCACCGAAGCTCGCGGAAGCGGACGCATTCGTGATCGGCGCGCCGGTTTACTTTTCATCTCCGGCAGGCGGCGCAATTTCGTTTATGGACAGGCTGTTTTTCAGCACGCTCCACACGGACAAGACCATGAAGGTCGGAGCGGCTGTCGTGACCTGCCGCCGCGGAGGAAATACCGCTTCTTTTGACGTGCTGAATAAGTATTTCACCATGACGGGAATGCCCGTGGCTTCCAGCCAGTACTGGAACATGGTTTACGGTGGCTCCGCAGAAGAAGTAAGGCAGGACGCCGAAGGCTTGCAGACCATGCGCACGCTTGGGCGCAATATGGCGTTCATGATGAAGAGCATTCAGCTTGGCAAGGAGCAGTTCGGGCTTCCGCAAAAGGAACAGCCGACATTCACAAATTTCCACAGATAAAGGAGCAACAGTATGAGCAAAAAGGTTTTGATTTTATCCGGAAGCCCCCGCGAGGGCGGCAATTCAGACATTCTGTGCGATGAATTCCTTCGTGGCGCACAGGAGGTAGGCAACGAGGTCGAGAAGATCCGCGTTTCTGCTAAGAAAATCGTGCCATGTTCCGGCTGTTACTACTGCCGGAGCCACAACGGCGAGTGCGCCCACAGGGACGACATGGCTGAGGTATTGCAGAAGATGATCGACGCTGATGTTATCGTGCTTTCCAGCCCGGTTTATTTCTACTCTATCGACTCGCAGTTAAAGGCGGTTATTGACCGCACAGTCGCACGCTGGCTGGAGGTCAAGAACAAGAAATTTTACTACATCGTCACGATGGCGGACGAAGCGAAAACCTCCGCAGATACGACCCTTGCGTGCTTCCGCGGCTATGCGGACTGCGTAGAGGGCGCAGTCGAAAAGGGAGTTATCATCGGAAACGGCGTGTACGAACCCGGAAAGATTAAGAACAGCCCCGCAATGGAGCAGGCTTATCAGATGGGAAAGAGCGTATAATTCTGAACATATAATTACACGGTGCGATTCAATTATAGGATCGCACCGTGTTTCTTATTGTCAGGTTTGTCTATGAAATTCCCCCCCTGCCGCATTGTACGGCAGGAGGGTGTTTTCATTTATTATCCGATATTCCTTACTGCCTCGCGAACTTTCAGCACGAACGTCGGCGAAACGGAAAGCTCGTCGATTCCCATGCGGAGGGACTCCTCGGTAAGCGACGTATCCGCCGCGAGTTCGCCGCATATTCCGATCCACGCGTCGTGCTTGTGGGCGTTCTCGGCGCTCATCTCGATGAGCCGCAGAATCGCTTCGTGGTGAGTGTCGATGAACTGCTCGATGTCCGGGTTCTGACGGTCGCACGCCAGCGTGTACTGCGTAAGGTCGTTAGTACCCACGCTGAAGAAATCCACCAGCGGAGCCAGCTTGTCGCTGATGAGCGCAGCCGCGGGAGTTTCTATCATAATTCCGAGTTCCACCTTGTCGGAATAGCCGATGTTCTCCGCTCTGAGTTCGGACTTGACGTCCTCGCAGATGGAAAGCTATAAGCGGACGTCTGAGCGGCATGAGAACGCCGTAAAGTCCCGGCTCGGTAACGCCTGCAAACAGTGCGGAAACTCCGGAGGAAGCACCGAGCTGCTTCAGTTTCTTGTCCTTGGTCTTTACAGCGACGGCAAGGCAGGCGGCGCCAAGTCCGACGTTGCTTATGAGCATTGCGGGGAGCATAAGTCCCTCGCCGGTGGCTGTCTCAAGCGCAGGGAGAGTAACGGGGAGGAATGCCCAGTGCATACCGGTCATTACGATGAACGGCATTGCCGCAGCCATTATCACATAAGCCGCAACGCTTGCGTGGGACTGGACAAATACGAGTACCGCAGAAAGTCCGTTGCCGATAAAAGAACCAAGCGGACCAAGCGGCAGGAATGCGACAGGCGACGAGATGAGCAGTATAAGCGCCGGTTTCAGGAAGTTCTTAGTGAAGGACGGAGTTATCTTGTCCACCAGTTTTTCAATATACGACATCACCCATGCGGTGAGAATAGCCGGGATAACTGTTGACGAATATGAGGTGTTTGATACTGGAATGCCAAGGAATCTGACGAATTCGCCGTCTGCCGCGCTGTTTAGGAGTGAAATGAAATCCGGGTGAATGAGGACTGCCACGACAGAAGCGGTAAGCATCGGGTTTGCACCGAACTTACGGCCTGCCGAAAACGCCACAAGTACAGGCAGAAAATCGAATGCTGCGTCGCCGATAACGTCCAGAAGCTGCATTGTCTGATTATCAGCAGGGACAAAATACCCCAGCACTATCAGCAGCACCTTGACGATGCCTGCACCTATGATCGCAGGAATTATCGGGGACATACAGCCGGATATTGCGTCAAGCACAGCAGTCACGGGGTTGACTTTCTTTTCGGGGCGCTCTTTACGCTTCCGCCGCCGAAGTTCCCGATTGTTGATGAGATTATACCCCAAGGTTATATCTGCGTTTTTTTCAGATTTCTTTCACACGTTATCTATTGACTTTATCCCTTTTTTTGTATATAATTTATGTAATGAAAGTTTACAGGAGGGCGAAATCATGTACAATCCGCAGCTTGAAACATTCATAAAAGTAGCGGACGCAGGCAGCTTCAATAAGGCGGCGGAGGAATCATACATAACTCCCACCGCAGTCATAAAGCAGATAAATCTGCTGGAAAGCTCCCTCGGCGTGAAGCTGTTCGAACGGACTCACCGGGGACTTATCCTCACCAAAGCCGGCAGGTCGCTGTATCAGGATTCAAAGTACATCATACAGTATTGCCGGGATTCCGCTATCAGGGCGAAAAACGCTATGCAGGAGGACACCAACGTTATCCGCATAGGCACTTCGCCGATGACACCGGCACAGCTTTTGATGAAGCTTTGGGGCAGGATACAGACCCACTGCCCGGACATGAAATTCCAGCTCGTGCCGTTTGAGAATACCCCTGAAAACGCCCGTGAAATTCTCGGGAACCTCGGAAAGAACATCGACGTGGTGGGTGGAATTTTCGATGAAACTATGCTGGAGCTTCGTAATTGCGCTGGGCTGGAGCTTTCCCGTGTGCCTTTCGGGTGTGCAGTTTCAATGCAGCACAGGCTTGCGGCGCTGGACAAGCTGAAAATAGAGGATCTCTATGGAGAAAACCTGCTCCTTATGCGCCGCGGCTGGAGCGGATATGTTGACAGCCTGCGTGACGACATCTGGAAAAATCATTCGCAGATAAATATAGTGGATTTCGATTTTTACAACATGGATATCTTCAACCGCTGCGAGAACAGTAATGACGTTCTGCTTGCGATTCCCGGCTGGGCGAATGTTCACCCGTTCATCAGGGTGATTCCCGTCGAGTGGGATTACAGCATTCCTTACGGACTGCTCCACGCTCCACAGTCCACGCCGACTGTACAGAAGTTCCTCAAGGCGGCAAAAGAGGCTGTCGGAGAATCATATAACCCGCAGGTATAAACTTATATACTGATTAAGACTTCCATTCGGGAGTCTTTTTCAGTATAATATAGATAAAGACAAGGGAGGATTTGAAATGAACAATTTTATTTATGAAAACAAGACAAAGGTATTCTTCGGAAAGGGCGGCGTAAAGGAGTATCTCCGCTCGCTGCTTGATAAATACAGCGGAACGGTAATGCTCGCATACGGCGGCGGTTCCATTAAAAAGAACGGGATTTACGACGAGATAACCTCCATTCTTTCCGCTTCCGGAAAGGAATTCGTGGAGTTCTCCGGGATCATGCCGAATCCCACCTACGCAAAGGTTCAGGAGGGCGCAGCGCTCGCCTGCGAATACAACGTCGGGCTTATCCTCGCAGTAGGCGGCGGCTCAGTCATTGACTGCTGCAAGATAGTTTCCGCACAGGCAATGCTCTCCGAGGACATCTGGGAGATGGAAAACGTAAAGCGCAGACAGCCCACGAAGTTCATTCCGATGGGCGCAGTAGTGACGGTTTCGGGAACAGGCGCAGAAATGAATAACGGCGCCGTTATCACAAACGTAGACAAGAAAATCAAGGGCGCGCTCTGGGGATCGCAGGCGGATTTTGCGTTCCTTGACCCGACATATACGATGTCAGCGCCGTTCGGTCAGGTCATTTCCGGGGCGTTCGATACGCTCAGCCATGCGATGGAAACCTACTTCGGAAAGCCGGACGAAAACAACCTTTCCGACGACATCAACGAAGCCGTAATGCGCAGCGTTATTTCAAATATCCGTGTGCTCCTGTGCGACCACGATAATTATAATGCACGCAGCGAGCTGATGTGGGCTTCCTCTATGGCGGAAAATGGAATACTCAAAATCGGCAAGATAACCGACTTCCAGGCGCACATGATAGAGCACCAGCTCGGCGCATTCACCGACTGCAACCACGGCAGGGGACTTGCGGTCATTCACCCGGTTCTGTACCGCCACATTTGCGGCAGCAATATCGCGAGATTTGCACGTTTCTCCCGTAATGTCTGGGGAGTTCAGACAGCTTCTAACGTTGACGCTGCGGAAGCCGGGATACGCGCGCTCGCTGATTTCATCAAGGAATGCGGACTTCCTGCCACGTTCAGGGAACTGGGGATCCCCGAAGACACCGATTTCCGTGCAATTGCGGATTCCACCGTGCTGACCGCAGGCTGCTGCAAGAAGCTCACTCATGACGAAATTTACGATATCCTCATGGAATGTAAGTAAAGACTGCTTCTCCTTTTCATATACCTCATAAGAAAGCAAGAGGACCGCTGTGTGTACACGGCGGTTTTCTTGTTGTTTGGTTTAAGATATAACCTTTGGGTAATATCTCGTGAACAAACTGAAACTTCCGCCGAGAGCGAAACTGTGGTAAAATCAAGACAACAAAAGAACAGGAGGAGAGAAATATGCAGTTAAAAGAAATAATAGCGATACTCATGACCCTGCTGACAACAGCCTGCACCACAGTTCCGCCGGAGAGCGCTCCGTCAGCGGCTGGTACTTCCTCAACGACCCAGATGACGACCTCGTCGCCGCAGGAAACAACTTCCGAATCGGAAATCTCAAAGCCGGAAACCTCCGAGCCGTCCGCAGAACTCCCCACAGTCGAGATCACCCGGAACCAGATACTTGACGGTGCAGACGGCGAGATACATTACAGCTACTATATCCCGGAGGAATACGACGGGAAAACGCTGCTCCCGATGATGGTGGTGCTTCCCGGCTACGACGGAATGTGGTTCGGTGAAGGCTCGTCGGACGTCCCGAGCTGGTCGGGATTTTCGTCATGGACGAAGCTTTCAGAGCCGATGATAGTTGTCACGGCACAGCTCACCGACTGGCACGAAAAGTCCGCACGGCAGGCTATTGAGCTTACGGAATACTTCCTTGACAACTACGCCGCTGACCCGTCGCGCGTTTACGCAGCGGGATATTCCGCAGGCGGCGAAACGATGTCGCAGGCGGTTTCAATGCGCCCTGACCTTTACGCGGCGTATCTCCATGGAGCTTCACAGTGGGACGGCCGTTACGCTCCCATAGCGGAAAACGGCGTTGCAGTCTACATATTCATGGCAGAGAACGATGAATACTACGGCTCGCAGAAAGCACGCACGGCCTACGACGGACTTTACTCCGCATATAAGGCGCAGGGCTGGACTGACGAGCAGATAAGCGGCGTTCTTTCCGTTGAGATCCCCGACAACGAGTATTTCAGCGAGCGTGGGATCTACGGAAATTATCACGGCGGCGGAAACGTACTTTTTGACGACAGCATTATCCTTGAATGGATAATATCGCATACGAAATAAATTACACAAGAAATAACTGAGGTAACAACATGAAAACTAAGTTTCACGGAAGATTATTTGCGGCATTCATCACGGTGTGCATGATGTTCGCTGCGGTGTTCAGCACGTCAGCATTTGCGGCTGACAGGGCGCTTGGCGACGCTGACGGCAACGGGTATGTGAATGCGTCTGACGCTTCGCTTCTCCTGCGGTACGCGGTAGGATCGGCAAGCCTTGACGGCCAGTCGCTGGCGGTTTCCGATGTTGACGGAAACAGCGCTGTAAACGCTTCTGACGCAGCGCTTATACTCCGCAGAGCAGTCGGACTTATCGGCAGCTTCCCGGCAGAAAGCAACGCTCCCACAGCGGATAAAAAGTCGCTGGTAGTGTACTTCACACGCTCCGGAAATACCGAGAGAATGGCAAATACTATCGCAGAGATAACCGGCAGCGATATTTACGAAATAGTTCCTCTGAACGCATACCCCGACAGCTATAACGACACCACCGAGGTAGCTCTCGCCGAGCGTGACAGCAACGCACGTCCTGCGATAAAGGGTACGCTTCCTGCGCTCGATAATTACGACGCCATCTACATCGGATATCCCATTTGGTGGCACACAGCGCCCATGATAATCGGTACGTTCCTTGAAAGCTACGACCTCTCCGGAATCGACATCTACCCGTTTGCACAGTCCGCTTCTATGGACGAGAGCCAGTTTGAGGAATCCATGCAGTTCGTCCGCAGCTGTGCCGGAAACGGAAATGTACACGATGGACTGTTCGCTTCTCCGTCCGATACGAGCGCCATCAGAAGCTACCTTAACGCCGCATGAAGCCGGAGCTTATCCTGAGAATTTCGGCGGATCTCGCAATGACCGTTCTGCTGCTTTTGCTGATGACATATGACCTCATCGGTCAGGCGGCGCATGAGTGGCTCGGCATTGCGATGTTCCTGCTGTTTATTCTTCATCATGTGCTGAGCCGCAGATGGCTGAAATCGGTGTTCCGCGGGAAATACACGCCGATGAGGGTATTGCAGACTGTCACGGCTTTTCTGGTCCTGCTTTCAATGATAGGTTCAGCGGTCAGCGGAGTGATACTTTCACGATACGCGTTCACATTTCTTCCGATAAGCGGCGGCAGGGCTTTCGCACGGAGCCTGCACATGGTCTGCGGCTACTGGGGATTTGTGCTGATGAGCGTACATCTGGGGCTTCACTGGGGAATGCTTTCCGGGATTTTTTCAAAGCACATACACCTTCCGAAAACGGCTGTGATATGCTTCAAAATCATCGGAGCGGCGGCAGCGGCATACGGAGTTTATGCGTTCATTAAGCGCAGTCTGCCGGGGTATATGCTACTGCAAAATCGGTTCGTTTTCTTCGACCATGAAGAGCCGCTGGCATTGTTCCTTGCGGACTACGTCGCAATAATGATACTGTTTGCGGGGGTCGGGCATTTCGCAATGAAACTGATGAAATTTATCTACAAGGGGAAAATAAAGAATGAAAACAAGAATGCTCGGTAAAGACCTTACCGTATCCGCTGTGGGGCTGGGCTGCATGGGATTTTCCCACGCATATGGAAAGCCCACCGACCGCAGCGAAGCCATAAAGCTGATACGTCACGCGGCGGATACAGGCTACACCTTCTTCGACACCGCCGAAATTTGCGGTTCCGCCGACGACCCGCACCAGAACGAGGAGCTTGTCGGGGAAGCGCTCCGCGGCTGTCGTGATAAGGTAGTCATAGAGACGAAATTCGGCATACGATTTGACATGAGCAGCACGGCAGTGAACAAGCCGCTTATCCCGGATTCACGTCCCGAGGTGATACGCGCTTCGGTGGAGGGATCGCTGAAAAGGCTCGGCACGGACCACATCGACCTGTACTATCAGCACCGCCCCGACACTGACGTCCCGATAGAGGAGGTCGCAGGCGTGATGTCCGACCTCATCAGGGAGGGCAAGATAACTCACTGGGGATTGTCGGAATCCGGTGCGGAGCTTATTCGCAGGGCGCATTCCGTGTGTCCTGTGACGGCGATACAGAACCGTTATTCCATGATGGCACGGCAGTATGAAACGCTGTTCCCGCTGCTGGAGGAACTGCACATCGGATTTGTGGCGTTCTCTCCGCTGGCTAACGGGTACCTGACCACTAAGTACGGAAAGGGCTTTCAGTTCGACAGGCAGTACGACTACCGCAGTGCAATGCCGCAGTTCAGCGATGAGGCGCAGGAAAAGAACCGCGCGCTGATCAATCTGCTGACGAAAACTGCACGGGAAAAGGGCGCGACTCCGGCGCAGATATCCCTTGCGTGGGTCATGGGAAAGCGCCCGTACATCGTGCCGATTCCCGGGACGAGAACTCCCAAAAGAATGCAGGAGAACGCCGCCTCTACGGACATCGTCCTGACGGCGCAGGAAATTTCCGCGATAGACAGCGCGCTTGAACAGATGGAGATGTCCGAGGTGTTCGGCGGCTCCAGAATCACAAAACAGAAGTAAGGAGACACTATGAAAAAGCTGATTTCGCTTATTCTTCCCATTGCAATGGCGGTAACTTTCACAGCCTGCCAGAGCGCGGACGGTAATTCCTCAGGAAGCGCTTCAACAAGCTCTGCAACGCAGAGTTCCACGTATGCCGAGAGCAAATCCGATGTTACCGAAGACGATTCCGTAATTGACGCGGCAGAAACTTCCCAGCCGGAGAACAATGAAACCTCCGAGGGCGGGAAAATACTCATCGCATACTTTTCGGAAACAGGAAACACCGACAAGCTGGCACAGATAATTCACGAGCAGACCGGCGGCGAGCTGTTCCGCATAGAGCCGGTAACTCCCTACCCGACAGGCGACGCGCTGTTTGACTACACCAAGAATGAACAGGACAACGACGAGCGCCCGGAAATCGCCGGCACAGTCGAGAACATGGAGCAGTACGACACGGTATTCATCGGCTATCCGATATGGTGGTATGAGGTCCCGCAGATAATCAAGACATTCCTTGACGAGTACGACCTTTCCGGAAAGACCATCGTTCCGTTCAACACCCATGAGGGCAGCCGCGACGGCGGAACATACCGCTACATTGCCCAGCAGGAACCCGACGCTACCGTTTTGGAGGGACTTCCGATACGCGGTGGAGATATGCAGAACGATCAGACCCAGACTGTCCGGGAATGGCTGGACAGGATAGGCTACTGATATAAATTGACTAAAGGAGATAAAACATGAAAAAGAAAAGAATTGCAGCATTTGTGCTTTCCTGCGTGATTTGCACCGCAGCGCTCGCAGGCTGCTCCAACAGCAACGCTTCCGGCGGAATCAGCTCACAGAACTCTACCACGTCGTCTGAAAGCTCTGCGGCAGAACCGGAAACAACTGATTCCACGCAGCCCGAAGTAACAGCCGAGGCGGACGGCAGCTCTGACAATTCCGGAGCGCTTATCATCGCCGAGCAGGGTATTTTTTCAGCAGGCGGAATCACAGTGACCTCCGACGGAGAATTTGACCCGGAAAAACAATGGGAGGAAACCGGCGCAGGTCAGACTGCGCACGTTGACCATGCGAATGTGCTGTATCAGATACCTGCCGAGGAAACGGGGCTTCCCATGGTGTTCCTGCACGGCTACGGTCAGTCGAGGATGGGCTGGATGACAACTCCTGACGGACGCGAGGGTTGGTCGGATATGTTCCTGAGAAAAGGACACAGCGTTTACCTTATCGACGAGCCGCGCCGCGGTGAAGCCGGAGCAACTTCAGTCAGCGGCGATATCAGCACCAAGACGCTTGATCAGCGGTGGTACACGCAGTTCAGAATCGGCAGATGGGAGAACGGAAAGTCCGTGACTAACGAAGGCTCCCAGTTCCCTAATGACGATGATTCCGTTGACCAGTTCTTCCGTCAGATGACCCCGGACACCGGAATGACTTCCGATATGGGCGGAGATTTCGATAATGAAACCGTTGCAAAGGCAGTTGCAGCAACAATTGACGAGGTTTACAAGCGCACTGGGAAGAACTCCATTCTGGTGACGCATTCTCAAGGCGGAGGTCCCGGCTGGACTGCCGCAAAGTACACTGAGCATATCGCGGCTATCGTAGCCATCGAGCCGGGCGGAGCTCCCGGAGCGGATTCTGAGGATTACAAGGCGGTCACATCGCAGAATATCCCGGTAACGTTCTACTTCGGCGACTACATTGACAACGGCGACCCGAGCATTCAGGCTACCGGAATGTGGCAGATGATGCGCCAGACCTGCTATGATTTTGCAGACAGCTACACCGCCCAAGGCGGCGTATGCAGGGTTGTCGATCTCCCGAAGGAGGGCATAACCGGAAATGATCATTTCATGTTCCAGGATCTGAATAATGACGTTATCGCTGACCATATTGAGAACTGGATTCAGGAAAACTTTCATTGATATGTAAATGGCTTGACACTTCATGCTAACTGTGATATACTATTCTCGTGTGGTTAAACAAACGGCTTTATAGAGCGGTAAATCCGGTCGCAGGTTTCCCCTGTCACGGGTCATCTAGACCAGAATAATAAACGTGTTTGAATTACACCATTTCTAAAATCTTTTCTAAAAAATCCGAAATATCACCCCTGATATCGTCATTTTTCCGTTGGTTCCACTGGATTGCTGAAATCCCACACAAATGCGATAACCAAGCGGAACAGTGGCAATTCCGAACGATTATGAGAAACCGCCCGAAAATGCCATGATAGTATTGGGGTGGTAGAGGCACTTCCAGACTCATGAAACACTTCAAGCAAGTGCATCCGTGAAAACGTTTTGAAAACATTTTTTCTGATAACGTCATATACACATAGCCAAAATCGTAAATCTGTTTCTGAGGAATGGCTTTGTAAAGCCATTATACAATGAGAAACAATGTGACATTTTCGAGTTCCGGATAATTCTCCTCTAAATATTCCACGAGAAGAGAAATATCGCTTTTGCTGCCGGTGAATGTTGCCTTAAATGAACCTTGCATGATTTTGTTCCTCCAAATAAAAAGTAGATTTCAGGGCGTTTGCCCTATGTCACATTCTAAACATTTCCATAGACAGGATCTGTCACTCTTCAGACAATTCAGATAATTCTTTCAGAGTTTTTTCGTAAAATTCAGAGTAATCATTATTCGGACAGTGTATTTCACGGATAACTATTCCGTAAGCGTTCATAAGTATGCGTTTCGGATCATCAGCCATCATCTCCCACTCAGGCACATAATAATATATCTTTCTATCCGGGAAGTGACGCTTCTTGCAGCAGGCGAGCCACCAAATGTCCGCCTCGCACAGGTCCATTCCGAAGCCGACCATATAGACATCACACGTCATGAAGCAATCGACCCAGCTGCGTATTTCAAAATCGCCGCCATTCTTTTCGGCTGCGCGCCAGCCTTTCAGCATCTGAGGTATGTACGATTGTATTCTTGAAATCAGCTTGCCATAAAAATAGTGCCCCATTATAACAGAGTTAGGGGAGCATGCGTGTCCATGGATATGCCAGATCTTCTTTTCAGTTCCATCAACGCTTACGGGGATATGCCCGAACAGCGTCATATCCGTTGCCCTGTGTTTATGGTCAGCCGGGTAACGGCAGCGGAATGTCTTATTGTCACTCACCGAACGCTCAAGCTCATAAGTATAGTTAGTTGTCAGAATGTCTGTAAACGGGAGCTCAAGGACTCTTTTGGTAAAGGCTTTCTGTTCATCATTCAGAGTGATCGACTTCAACTTTTCAGACAACCCGATCATCGCCTTGTCAACATTATCATCAGACGCAGCTACGATCTGCATATTATAAGGGAGCTTTTTCAGAATATCCGGAGATATACTTATGCCATATCTTTTGGCAGTATCGTTGATTATCTTATCCCACTTTTCAGCGATCTGAATACGCTGTGCTATGCCATTACCAACAAACAGAACCGGTCTTTTCTTTTCCATATCATTTTCCATTCAGTAACGAATTGCGTTAGGGCTGCTTATATCCCCATGTGTTTCGTTGAATTTAATATATTTCGATTAATTTTGCCTAAATTTTTATACATATTATACCACAAATCATTTCAACTGTCAATACGAAAAGTGATGTTGTATAATAAAACTTGACACCCCACGCTCAAAAGA
>ULVA01024773.1_pt1 | contig 34331 bp, 18 predicted proteins | sample 1958811 | NCBI WGS metagenome assembly ULVA01 (sample SAMEA4835768, study PRJEB28245) | human gut metagenome | biome: gut microbiome; material: fecal sample | place: Denmark | collected 2008
CACTACCAAAATGCGTGTGCATCAAACATTTTTTGTAACTTTGCACGCGAATAGTGCCTATACGATTTTCATAGCACTACAACTATGAGCACTTGCCTGATAATTATTCACCTAAAAAAATAAAAAGGTAGACAACCTACCACTTACTTAACTTACCACATGAAAAAGCTCCTGACGTTAATAGCCATGGCGCTACTTCTGCCGATAGGCACCTACGCCGCGACATACATCAAAGGCAAACAGGTGGCAACCATCGACCGAATGTACCAGTTTGTCAAGTCCAAAAACCCCGGTTTCGACCGCGAAATCGCCGTCCAAATGTACAAGATGGGCGAAAAATACGGCATACGCGGCGACATTGCCCTGTGCCAATCCTGTATCGAGACCGGATGGTTCAAATATACCGGCGGCACTGCAGTGACCCCCGATGACCACAACTATTGCGGCCTCGGCGTCACCCAAAAAGGCAAAAAAGGCTGCCAATTCGCCACCGTAGCTCTGGGCTGCGAAGCCCAAATCCAGCACCTCTTTGCATACGCGTGCACAGATGCACTGCCATACCCGAAGGTAGATCCGCGATTCAACTACGTGAGACGCGGCTGCGCCCCCACCTGGGAATCCCTCGGCGGCAAATGGGCCTCAGCAACCAACTACGGCACACAAATCCTCGCGGTATACAACCAAATGATGGCCTTCAACGTGGCCAACCCCACGCTGAAAGCCTCCAAAACCTCGCTGAGCTTCACCGTCGAGAAAGGCAAAGTCTCGTCAGCACAAAGCGTCACCATCACCGGGTCCAACCTCTCGTCCAAAATCGTGTACAACGCCGCATCCAAAATGGCCTCCGTGACCACCTCCGGATGGGACGACTACACAGGCGGCACGATGTCCATCAAGGCTGACGCATCAGGCCGGGCCGCAGGCTCTTACGAGACATACGTGGCCGTACAAAGCGGCTCGGGCAGCAACCTCAAGCGCGTCGAAATCAAGGTATACATCACCGTCACCGAACCCGCAGCAGCGCCCTCGCTGAGCGCCACACCCGGCTCGCTGACACTTAGCGCCACTCGCGGACAATCCAACCCCACAGCCACCATTTCGGTCAAGGCAGCAAGCCTGACAAGCGATATCAGCTACAACAGCAGCACCTCGACATTCACCGTCGCACCGGCCTCCGGATGGAATGCCCGCACCGGCGGCAACCTCATCGTCACCATGGACGCCTCCAAGAGCGCCGGCAACTACAGCGGATACGTAGCCATCTCCGGCGGCGGTGCCTCACGAGTACAAGTCAACATCTCCGGCACCATCACCGAACCCGCAGCCAATCCCACGTTAAACGTCTCACCCTCGACACTGACGCTATCCTGCACACAGGGCGACGCCAACCCCACGGCCACTGTCACCGTGAGCGCCTCCAACCTCACCTCCGGACTGATATATGACATCAACGGCAACGGATTTACCGTCACTCCGCAAAGCGGATGGAACGGAAGCACCGGCGGACGCCTCACCGTGGCTCTGGACGCCTCCAAAGCCGCCGGAACTTACAACGCCACACTGACCGTCAAAGGCGGCGGCGTCACCACACGCAACGTCACCATCACCGGCACCATCAAGGACAAAGGCACAACTCCCGACCCGACACCCTCCACCGAACTAAAGCTCAAAGAGGTCTGGAACCTGAGCACCACAGCCAATACCGCCACGGACTGGTCCGACAAATTGCGCAACTTCGACTACTGCGACGGATACCTCTACGCCATATACAACAACTCCGAAGTCATCGTTCTGGACGCACGCACGGCAATGAAGGTCGGCACTCTTGACAAAGGCTCGGTAGTGACCGGCGGAACACTCGCGCTATGCGATGTACGATGCTTCGAAGGCAAGATCTACGCCTGCAACCTTGCCGCCTCCGGCAAGGAACTCCGCATATACGTCTGGGACAATAAAGACTCGCAGGCAAGACTGTTTTACAGCACCACCGACCTGCAAGGAGCGGCTCGCTTAGGCGACTGCATGGAAATTGTCGGCAACGAAAACGATATGTGGTTTGCATTCTGCAACGACGACGGCACAACGACACGCATCGTTGAGTACCACCGCGCCAACGGGTCGTGGACAGCCAAATGCACCAACGCCACCGCCAACGGCGCACGCCTGGCCAGCGGCATCAGCTCGCGCGTACTTCCCACCGGCAACGGATACTGGATTGACGGACAGGGCATACTGCCCACCTTCTGCAACCTCAGCGGCGTCAAGCAATACGCCCTCACCGGCGAAAGCGTACTACAAGGCAACGCTTGTAAGGAATTCGTCTACGGCGGCCGTAAATACATGTTCGTCACCACATATCTCAACAAGAGCGCCGCTTCCATCGCCGACGGCACCATGCGCCTGTACGACGTCACCGACGGCTACGACAAAGCAAAAGCCATGGGCGACTATCCCGCCAACGGCCTCGGCGCCACCCGCAACATCTCATTCACCGGAGGCATCGAATACAATGTCGCTTCATGCCAGGGCATCGAAGCCTGGGTGATGATTACCGGTCAGGGCCTTGCATACTACAGCTCATGCACCACAGGTCCGGTAAACCCCGAGCCCGGACCCAATCCCGAACCCAATCCCGAGAAGCCAACGTCACTACCCACCATGTTCAACACCGACTGGGAGTACAGCTCCGCACAAGGCACCTCGACATCCTATATGAACCCCTCGAATGTCAATACGCGCAATATGGTGCTCAACGGCGACAACCTGTACGTACTGCAACGCAGCAGCGACGATGCCAATATCCACATTGTGAATGCCGAAACCGGTGTACAGAAAGGCACACTGGACAACGGCAGCATCGCCGCCGACACATATCGCTATTTCTCCGTGGCCAATCTCTCGGGCACCATAGTGGCCTGCAACGCAGCACTGAACGCCGCCTCTACCCTCAAGGTCTATGCCTGGAACGGCGATAACGCCACACCCGCGACAATCCTCAGCACCACCAACCACGGCGGCCGCGCAGGCGACCTGATGTGCGCCTCCGGCACCATCAACAACGGCAAACTCTACTTCGCATCCAATACCGGGTACGCCGGCAAAGTGTATGTGTACACCGTCACCAACGGCACGGCCAACGCCACTCCGCAGGTGATTACACTCAAAGACGCCTCCGGCAAAGACTTTGACCTGGGCGGCGGATTTGCAGTCATCGAAATACGCGTAGACGAACAGGGCCGCATCCTGGCCAGCGGCAAAGGCGGCGCCACAGCCCTATTCAGAGCCGATGGCACACATATCGAGTCTATGAAAAATACGGCAGTCGGCGACAACACCTACGGCAGCAGCTGCCAGATGTTCGCGTTCGGCGACTACACCCTCGCCGCCTCCGTGACCTACGCCACCGGCGTCAAGGGCGGACGCCTCAACCTCATAGACGCCACCAACGGCCTGTCCAATGCCTCGCTGATACACGAATATCCGGCGCTGAGCAGCGCAACGGGCGCATCGAACAGCACCTTCGTAAGCACGGCCATAGCACGTGTCAATGGCGCTAAAATCAACCTATGGGTACTCGTGCCGGGGCAGGGCATAGCCAAGTACACTGCTGCGGCCACCTCCGGGTCGACCTCGGTGAATGACTTCGCAAACGCCGCCGACCGAATGACCATAGCGCTCGAAGGCCGCACCATCCGCGTACTCGGCGTCGAAAAAGCCAATATCGCCGTGTACACCCCCACCGGAGCACTTGTGGCCTCAGCCAATGCAGACACCGTAGATGCAGGCAGCCTTGCACCCGGCATCTACGTGGCAACCGCAGTCAGCGCCGATGGACAACGTGCAGCCGCACGCGTGCTTGTGCGCTAAATCCCGACTACACATTCTATTCCCTATATAACGACACAGGGCGTCTCCGGATATTCTCCGGCGGCGCCCTGTCTTTTGTAAAGTATAGACCCCGCGTCTTTCGTATCCCATACGGAGATATTGCTGCACGTAGCAATATGTAAAACACATGTAATACAGCAACCGTCTTGTTTATAGGAAGATAACAGTATTATTGGCGAACTGCTAACACTAAACATTGTTAAATATTGCAATATATTTTGCATTTACGAGATTTACGGCGTACCTTTGTACACGAAGACCGGTTGTAGGATCGGACAAGAGAGCATAGTATCGTGTCCGCCTGTCGTGCTTTCGAGCTGACGACGCATAGTTGCGGCGAAAGCTTTTCCCGAATTGTTCCCCCACCCCACCCAGCGGGCATACTCTTATGGCTCGGGCATATACCCCTCCCGTAAACACCACTCTGACATACGATTGCGTCCTTCGCAACACACACTCCTTTCCGCCGACGCGGAAAGAATGCCGTACAAGCCAAACACTTGTACGCATAGCAGAAACTTCCAAAAAAATTAACAACAAAAAAACCTTAATACACATGATAAATACGGGGTTCCAAAAAAGTCTGACGGGACTTCAATCCAAGATGCTCAACTTTGCGTACACACTGACCTCCAACCGCGACGACGCGCAGGACTTGACGCAAGACACGACACTCAAGGCGTTGACCAACGAAAAAAAGTATGCGACGAATATCAACTTCAAGGGCTGGGTATTCACAATAATGCGCAATATATTCATTAACGGATACCGCCGCAAAGCACGTTCGGGCGTGATATCGGAAACTGCGGACGCCCCGGCACGCATAGACTTGGCACAAGACAGCTCGGCCGAAAGCCCCGAAGACGTTTATGGCGCCAAAGAAATCACGCAGGCCATCAACACCTTTCCCGAAGAATACAGGCGCCCCTTTGCGATGCATATTGCCGGATACAAGTACTCCGAGATAGCCGAGAAGACAGGCTTGCCCTTAGGCACAGTCAAGTCGCGCATATACGCAACACGCAAGCGTTTGCAGAAGCAACTCTCCGATTACAAATAAACTCTCCGCCAAGTGCTGCGGCGTGCATCGGCGTAAAAGCCTAAGGTCCCTAAAGTCCCTAAAGCCCCTAAAGCCCCTAAAGCCCCTAAAGCCCCTAAGGGCCTTGGAATAATTCCACACTCCGCATTTACATCTGCGTGCCGCTTTGCGAGCGCGCAGATGTACAGTTGCACGTTAGCGAAAAAACGCGTAAATTTGCATAAACCCATTACACGACTTATGTCTTTTTACGCACGATATGGCAAACGTGCCATAGACACCATATTTTCGGTGTTGGCACTCATAATATTATCCCCAATATTGATATTGGTTGCGGCGATGCTGTTTTTCAGCTACGGCTGCCGCAATCCATTCTTTCTGCAACAGCGTCCCGGACGCCACGCCAAGATTTTTAAGATAGTGAAATTCAAGACGATGTCCGACCGCCGGGATGCCGATGGCGAATTGCTGCCCGACGAGCAACGTCTGACACGTTTGGGGCGTTTTGTACGCTCGACATCCTTGGACGAGCTGCCACAGCTGGTCAACGTTCTTGTCGGGGATATGAGCCTTATAGGCCCGAGGCCGCTATTACCCAAGTATTTGCCGCTATATTCGCAGCGGCAGGCGCGTCGCCACGAGGTGCGTCCCGGCATCACAGGCTGGGCACAGTGCCACGGGCGCAACGCCATATCCTGGGGGCAAAAATTCGAGCTTGACGTATGGTACGTAGACCATATTTCGCTGAAGGCCGACTTGTCGATTGTATGGACAACGGCAAAGAAAGTGCTTAGGCGAGCCGACATATCATCGGCCACCTCGGCGACCATGGAAGCCTTCGACGGCCACAACTGATACCGGCAGTATGTCAAAGCAACAAATCCCTATCGCTGCGGGCGCAATATATTGCGCTCTTACAGAGATTTACGGTTTTTACACGCCGTCCTACCGGGTCGTTGTCTTGCTCCCTTGCAGAATTCCGGCGTAAAAATTGAGCAACGCCTGTCGCACCTGCGATGCCGACCAATAACGCAGCACGTGGTCGCGACAATGTCCGGCCATGCGTGCACGCACACTGCTGTCGCGCAGCGTATCCATGGCTGCCTCCAGCGCCTTGGCATCGCCGGGAGCGACAATGATGCCATTGTAATGATTCTCGATAATTTCGCGCGAGCCGTTGATATCCGTCACTATTGACGGCAATCCCATGGCTCCGGCTTCCAAGACTACATTAGGGAACCCCTCGCGGTGCGAAGGAAACACAAAGGCGTCTGCCCCAACGAGGTACGGCCGCACATCGGCCTGCTCGCCAAAGGCGCGTATGCCCGGGTGCGAGGCTATGGTGTCGCGAGTATCCTTGTCCAACGGGTCGAGGTCATCCTCGGTGCGTCCCACCAGCCATAGTCGTGCGCCGTGGTCCTTGTCGTAGACGTCCGCGAACGCCCGTACCAATTCGGCTATGCCCTTGTCCGCCACGAGCCGTCCCACAAAGACGTACACCATAGAAGCTTCCAGGTCGTCCCGGCGAAGGGTCTTTGCAGTCTGCTGCACGCCGGGGTCTTCCGGGTTGTAGTATTCGGGGTCGATGCCACGCACATTTCCGTGTCCCAATATGACCATGGACCGGCGAGTGATGCCGCCGCGCACCATATCATCGCGCACACCGCGCCCTTCGGGATTGATGACAGTGGCGCAACTACACAGCAGACGATCCATAGCCTTGAGTATCGAGCGCTTAATTCCGTGCGAAGTCGGCCATATCAGCCCGGTGAAAGTATGCATGCGGTTGGGTACGCCGGCCAAACGCGCGGCGAGCATACATATCAGGCCGGCCTTGGGCGTCATCGAGTGTACGAGCCAAGGCCTCTCGCGACGCATAAGCCTATACATACGCCACAGCGAGCGTAAGTCGCTCAGCGGCGCGATGTGCCGCTGCATGGGTACGCCTATCGTGCGCACACCGGGGAGGTGCGACATCCGCTCCAGCGCTTCGTCAGGATTTGACACGGCCACAACATCGTATTTATCAACGAGATACGGCAGCATTGGCGCACAAAAAGATTCCAGCGAACTGCCGATGGTAGTAGCACGTATAATTTTAGGTTTTGAACCTTCCGAGGCTTTGGATCTTTTCATAATAGCAGGGCTCTTTGGTCGAATGTTGCGGCGCCACTTTCCCCGAGAACACCCGAAGGAGTGTCAAAATAGGTGTCCGTGCACCTTAACGACAAGGGCGCGAGATGTCATCAAAGGATTATTTACCTGCAATCCGGTATAATATCATTATACTGCGCGGGCGTAATGTATTGCGCCCCTACATTGCATTACTATTATGATACACGCTCCCTATGACGCTGCTGTCGATGCAAAGTTAGCGCTTTTAGGCGGCATATACAAAAAAAGCAGGGAAGTCGTATGACTTCCCCGTCAAGTGCTGTAGCGGGACCGAGAATTGAACTCGGGACCTCCGGGTTATGAATCCGACGCTCTAACCAGCTGAGCTATCCCGCCGTTTTGCGAGTGCAAAGTTAAGCACTTTTTTCGGCCCGGCCAAATATTTTGCAGCTTTTTTTGTTTTTGTAGAGTCAAGTGGCAAGTGCAAAATTAATGAATCATTTTGTAGAACTCAATTTTTGGAGAGGAAAAGCCTAATTTTTTCTTAGGTGTAGAGTCAAGTGGTCGGTTTTTTTATTCTTGCGACATTGTGCAAAAATTCGTACCTTTGCGCGTTATGGCACGTAAGAGAAAAAGAGTCCTGTTTATCACCGGGCCGCTGAACGGCGGCGGTGCCGAACGCGTCCTGGTAGACGTACTACGCCATTGGAATCGCAGGCGTGCCGACGTAGACCTGTTGCAGATCGTGGGCGGCGGCATTCTCGACGCACAGGTGCCGGAATGGGTTGGTCGCTTGTGTGCCTGGCCGGGATACTGCCGCGACTTTTCGGTGGCGTACAATCTCAGTCGGCGCCTGCATGTGCACGGACCTCTGCGGCACCGACTTCGCCAAGCCTGTGGCGGCAACCTCGACGGGTATGACGCCGTGGTCAGCTTTCTCGAAGGCCTGCCGCTGTTGTGCCACGCTCTGATTGCGCCCCGTTCGGCTGTGAATGTCTCGTGGGTACACTCGGACATCTACACCGCGCCATACGAGCTATCGCAGTTCGGCTGCGAACGGCGCGAACGCCGTGCTTATACAGCCATGGATGCCGTTGTGGGTGTCAGCGATGGGGTTGTCAATGCCTTCCGCCGTCGTTTTCCCTCGCTTAAGACGATCGAATTGTGCACTATATACAATCCCGTGGATGCCGAGGCGATATGTACGCAGGCGGCTGTCGCCCCTTTGGACTTTGAAGGCGGGCATCGCGACGGGGTCTTTGACATCGTGGCCGTGGGACGTCTCACCGACCAAAAGCGCTTTGACCGCCTTGTGCGCCTTGCGACAGCCTTGCCGGGGCATACTTCGCGCCGTTTTCACATCACTATAATCGGCGACGGAGAATTGCGCGACAACCTGCAGCAGCAGATAGACGCCGCCGGTGTGAGCGACAGCGTCACCCTTGCCGGATATGCCGCCAATCCCTACGGGCGTATGTCTGACGCCGACCTACTGGTATCGTGTTCCAATAGCGAGAGTTTCTCTCTGGTGGTAGCCGAAGCCATGGTGCTGGGAGTGCCGGTACTGGCAACGCGCACGGCCGGGCCTTCCGAGCTTATAGGCGAAGGGACACGTCCCAGGGGCTTGCTGTGCGGACATGCAGACGAGGACATCCTCACCGGAGTCCTTGCGGTGATGGACGATTACGACCTTGCACGCCGCCGTGCCGATGAGGCTCACCGCTACGCCCTGGCGACATTCGCGCCCCGCACCATCCTTTCACGCATTTACAACCTCCTCGAAGTCTGAGATATGGGCCATTCGCTGTTGTTTGCATATCACGACCATATAGCGATAATGAGGCTGGTACTCAGCATTATCGGCTGGATATTTGTGGTCACCTCCATTTCGCGCAAGCATAATATTAATGCACCGATATTGTGCGGAGTACTGACTTTGGCTTTTGCAATAGCATGTGCAACCATCCCTCTGGATATGAGTGCGTGGTGGGAAGACCACGTAGTGTATTCGTACACCTATATGGGACATGGAGAGCGATATGCCAATGACCCGTTCTTCACATTCTTCACCAATATGGTGCGTGCCACCGGGTTGCCTTTGAGCTGGTACTTCGGGCTGATAGCTGCGTGGTACGTAGGCGCTTACTGGCTTGCCTGCCGCATCATGACACGCGGCCGGGCGCAGGCGACGCTGCTTGTAATGATAATGTGCAGCTCGTTCTTCATAGCTTATGGCGTGAATACCCTGCGTGCCGGCATGGCCGTTTCAACGGTCATACTGGCGATAGCAATGTATTCGCGCAGCCGTATTTGGGCAGGCGTCTTGGCGCTGATAGCCATCAATATCCACTTCTCGGTGGCATTGACCGTATGCGCCTTCGGATTGGCTTTTGTCCTCAAAAACCCAAAATGGTGCTTGGCATTGTGGTGTCTGTGCCTGCTACTGTCTTTCGGCATGGGTAATACGGTGCAAGACATGCTTGCCGACCTCGTAACCGATGAGCGAGCCAAGTATCTCGAGACGGAGATTTCGAAGCAAGCCGGGTTCAATCCTGCGGCGGTAGCCTTGCTCAAAAAAGGCTTCCGCTGGGATTTCGTCGCGTACTCGCTGCTGCCCATCGTAGTTGGGTGGTATTATATATATGTCAAGAAGTTTGAGGACGGAATGTATAAGCACCTGTATTGTACGTACATTATCGCCAACTCCGTTTGGCTGTTGGTGATAGGAGCGTTCTTCACCGATCGCTTCGCTTATCTGTCATGGTGTCTGAACCCGATACTTCTGATGCTGCCGCTGTGCCGTGCACGGCTTTTCGCGAACCAAAATATGGCGGTGGCGGCCACACTTGCTATGACGATATTAATTGCATACTTCATATAAATCGCAAATATAGTAAAATTAGTGACGTAATGAATATACTATTTTACAGCAGACACACGTTTGATCCGCAATTTGGTGGTATAGAAAGAGTTTCTGATATGCTAGCGACGGAATTGGCGCATCGAGGGCACAATGTTTCGGCGCTAATACTCATTGCAGATAAGGCGAGTATGGTTGATACAGCGTATAAGGTAATCCATATGCCTGCGTCCTTACAGACGGATGACGAAAAAAAACGCTTTATAACGAAGGTGATTAGTGACAACAGAATCGAAATAGTCATCAATCAATATGCATTGTGTTATCCGGAGACTTCGTTGATTCCATACGGATTGAATAATTGTGCGTTTGTCAGTGTCTTGCATTCTAATCCGAAGCTGATGTTAGCAAATTTCAACGATATGAATAAATTGCTTGCCAGAAATAAGGCTGAGCGTTTTGTGCGAATACTATTGAACCCGTTGTTGCGTCTTAGGTATTATAATAAGCGTGCCCGATATTATCAATGGCTTTCATCCAATTCTGACGCGGTTGTTTTGCTGTCCAGTGGTTATCGTCATCAATTTAAGGCTCTCGGCAATGCGATTGCGATACCTAATCCTGCGGTCGTAGAGACATATGGCGATTTCGGAGAAAAAGAACATATAGTGTTATATGTCGGTAGGATGGATCTTCCTCAAAAAAGAATGGATAAACTTCTGCGTGTGTGGGCGTGCCTTCAAAATGATAGTAGAGCAAAAGGTTGGCGTTTGATACTTGTAGGAGATGGCCCGGATTTGTCCGCGATTAAGAAAATTGCCAAAGACTTGAAGTTGAAAGATGTCAGCTTCGAGGGTCGCCAAAACCCAACTCCATATTATAAAAAGGCAGCTTTTGTATGCTTAACCTCAAATTATGAAGGATTTCCTATGGTTTTGGCTGAAGCAATATCTCATAAGTGTATTCCAGTGTCTTTTGATAGCTACGAGGCGGCATCGGACATTATTAACGATGGCGTTGATGGCGTTCTTGTTAAGCCCTTTAATATCAATGGATATGCAGAACGGCTTGCGCAACTAATGGGAAATGAGCCCAAACGAGTTGCTATGGCCGAAAACAGCTATAAAAAATCAAACCAATTTGATTTATCGACTATTGCCGATAAGTGGGAGCAACTATTTCGTCAGTTGTCTAAACTGGGAAAGCGATAAGTAGCTAAAATCGTATTCCCGTTTTTTTGAGGGGGGAGGAGGATTTTTTGCGGTGGACGGAAATTCGGAGAATGGGATGCATCCGTATCAATATGTTTGACTGAGCGGCAGAAAGGCGGCACACATGCCGCAAAGCAGCGTATCAGGCTGACATAACGGTTTTTGTGTCGAATGGCACGACGATTATTCTTCCGAAAAAAAGTGAAAAAGCGTGTCGATTGCTTGGTGCAAAAATACTATCTTTGCCGTATAGGCTGACGGGCGTTGTCCCGTTCTGGCCGGAGAGAGGTCTTCGCTTAACTTTAGGCCGCTCCGCCATATTCGCTACGGACGCGTCCGTGAAAGAATTTGGCAAAACACATAGCTGCAAGACGTAAAAAGCATAAACACAAGACGTCAGATGCAGAAATGCAAGGCGTAAAAGCAGAAATGCAAGGCGTCAGATGCAGAGGCAGCCGTAGAGACGACAGAACGCAGAAACACAAAAAACATAAAGACACGATTAACCTTATGAGAGAAAGACGATTGCTGCTGGGCGACGAGGCCATAGCCTTGGGCGCCGTACATGCCGGGCTTTCGGGGTGCTATGCATATCCCGGAACACCTTCGACCGAAATCACCGAGTTTGTACAGGGCGATGCGACGGCCCGGGCTCGCGGCATTCATTGCCGCTGGTCGTCCAACGAGAAAACCGCCATGGAGGAAGCCCTCGGAATGTCGTATATGGGCAAACGCGCCATAGTGTGCATGAAGCACGTAGGTATGAATGTCTGCGCCGATGCATTTGTGAATTCGGCCATGACCGGCACCAACGGCGGACTTGTCGTAGTGGCTGCCGATGACCCGTCGATGCACTCGTCGCAGAACGAGCAGGACTCGCGCTTTTACGGCAAATTTGCCATGGTGCCCGTGTTCGAGCCGTCATCGCAGCAGGAAGCTTATGATATGATGAAAGACGCTTTTTGCATGTCCGAGGAATACAAAATACCGGTGCTGCTGCGCATAGTGACACGCATGGCCCACTCGCGTGCCGTAGTCGAGACCGGCGAGATACGCGAGCCCAACCCGATGCGCTATCCCGACAATCCCAAAGAATGGGTGCTGCTTCCGGCTGTGGCACGCCGTCGCAACGAGCGACTGACCGGTATGCAGAAAGATTTAGAGCGCCGATCCGAGGAATCCGAGTACAATAAATATATCGACGGGGCCGACACATCGGTGGGCATCATCGCCTGCGGCATAGCATACAATTACCTCATGGAAAGCTTCAAGGACGGATGCCCGCATCCGGTGCTGAAGGTCTCACAATATCCGCTGCCGGTGAATGCCGTAAGGCGACTGGCCTCCAAGTGCCAATCGCTGCTTGTGCTCGAAGACGGCCAGCCGGTGGTGGAGGAGATGCTGCTCGGCGTCCTGGAGCAGAGCGTCCGTATCAAGGGACGTCTTTCGGGCGCCGTACCACGCACCGGCGAACTGACACCCGACAATGTCGCCTCCGCCCTCGGGCTCAAGAATGAAGAAGTGTTTGCGCCGTCCGAATTGGTGATGCCGCGTCCGCCCGCCTTGTGCCGGGGCTGCGGACACCGCGACATGTTTGCGGCACTAAACAATGTTCTGAGCGAGTACGCCAATCCGCGCGTCTTCGGCGATATAGGCTGCTATACACTCGGCTATCTGCCTCCATATCAAGCACTACACTCCGTGGTGGACATGGGCGCCTCAATCACGATGGCCAAAGGCGCTGCCGATGCGGGCCAGTGGCCGTCGGTGGCCGTCATCGGCGACTCCACTTTCACCCACTCGGGTATGACCGGGCTGCTCGATGCCGTCAACAGCAAGTCAAACATCGTGATAATAATCTCCGACAATCTCACCACCGGGATGACCGGAGGACAGGACTCGGCCGGAACGGGCCGCATAGAGAGCATCTGCCTCGGCATAGGCGTCGAGCCGGAGCACGTGCGCACGGTCATCCCTCTGCCTAAGAATATGGCCGAGATGGAAGATATTATCCGACAAGAAATCGAGTACCAAGGAGTGAGTGTCATCGTACCGCGTCGCGAGTGCATACAGACAGCTCGCCGCCACGCTAAACAAACCAAATAAATCGGGAGGACGACCCATGAATACAGACATAATACTTTCGGGAGTAGGAGGCCAAGGCATCCTCTCGATAGCCACAATAATCGGTGCCGCCGCTATCAACGACAACCTTTATATCAAGCAGGCCGAGGTGCACGGCATGAGCCAGCGCGGCGGCGACGTGCAGTCCAACCTGCGCATCAGCTCTACGCCCATAGCTTCCGACCTCATACCCTTGGGTAAGGCCGACCTCATCATCTCGCTCGAACCCATGGAGGCTATGCGCTACCTGCCGTACCTCAAAAAGGACGGATGGGTGATTACAAATACCGAGCCTTTTGTCAATATTCCCGACTACCCCGACCTTGACACGCTGATGCAGCGCATCGAAGCGTTGCCCCACCACGTGGCGCTTGATGTGGCCGCGATTGCAAGCGAGGCCACCTCGCCGCGCGCCGCCAATATCGTATTGTTGGGCGCCGCAGCGCCTTTCCTCGGTATCGACATCGCTAAAATCGAAGACGGCATACACTCGGTGTTCGCACGCAAAGGAGATGACATCGTCGAGATGAACATCAAGGCCTTCCGCGCCGGGCTCAAGGTGGCACACACCCACATCAACGGGAACAATTGAGCACACTTCCACGAAAAACAACTATAACGTATGGAAATACCTTTTGACCGAAAGACTGTCGGCGAGGTGCTGCACAAGATGCACATCGCTCATGCCGGCGATGCCACCATCCGGCAGACCCTTGCCCTTGCCGAGGAACTGGAGAGAATTACGGGGCGTAAATTCGTACATCTCGAGTTAGGTTCGCCCGGACTTCCGGCATCTCGAATAGGCATCGAGGCCCAAAAACAGGCTCTCGACGCCGGAGTGGCAAACAAGTATCCCAATATAGCCGGCATCACCCCGCTCAAACAGCAAGCCTCGCGATTTGTCAAGGCCTTCCTCGGCATAGACGTAAGGCCGGAAAGTTGCGTGCCCACCGTGGGGTCCATGATGGGCACATTTGCATCATTTATCCTGAGCACACACCTGCACGCCGACAAGGACACCATATTGTTTATCAATCCGGGGTTCTCGGTACAGCCGTTGCAAGCCAAAGTGCTGGGATACAAGACAGACGAATTTGATGTCCACGACTTCCGCGGCGATAAGCTGGCCCGGCAGCTCGAAAGCCGCCTTGCAAAAGGCAATATCGCCGCAATCATATATTCCAATCCCAACAATCCGGCGTGGATATGCTTCACCGATAGCGAGTTGGAACACATCGGCCGCCTGGCCACACAATACGACACGATAGTCCTTGAAGACCTCGCATATTTTGGCATGGACTCGCGCAAAAACATAGGACATCCGTTCGAGCCGCCGTACCAGAGCACCGTAGCGCGATATACCGACAACTACATACTACTGCTCTCCGCCTCCAAGATATTCAGCTATGCCGGCGAGCGTGTGGCCACGGCTGTAATCTCCGACGCATTGTTCGACCGCGAGTATCCCCATCTGAAGGAGACTCTCGGTATGGACACGCCCGGACGCACCTTTGTACACACCATACTGTACACCTTGTCCTCGGGCGTGTGCCACTCGGCACAGTATGCTCTGGCGGCAATGTACGAGGCCGCATGCGACGGAAAACTCGATTTCGTGACCGAAAACCGCGAATACGCCCGACGCGCTGCACGGCTGAAATCTATATTCGTGCGCAACGGCTTTCACATCGTATACGACAAGGACCTCGATCGGGACGTCAGTGACGGCTTCTTCTTCACAATAGGCCGCAAGGGCTTTACGGGTGACGACCTCGTCGACGAGCTCATCCACTACGGCATCGCCGCCATCTCGCTGCGTACCACCGGCAGCGAACAGCAGGGGCTGCGCATATGCACATCGATGCTCGGCGACGACGATTATCCACTCCTTGAAGAACGACTCGCAGCCTTCAACCGTAATTTTCCACAGGCATAATACACCATATATAATACACCATTGGCATAATACGCCACAGACACAATACGCCACAGACATGAAAGCGAACTATATGACTGCCGCCGAGGCGGCCAAACTGGTCAAAAGCCACGACCGCGTGTACATCCAAGGCAGCACGTCTATACCGGAGGTATTGTTGGATGCCATAACGGCACGCCACGCCGAACTGCAAGGCGTGGAGATGTATTCGGCCTTTGCTGTCGGCCGCCGTGACGCCCCGTATGCCAAGACCGAGTATCGAGATATATTCATCCCGCGCAGCCTGTTCATTTCCAACAGCATACGCAAGGCCGTAGACCGTGGCGAAGCACAAATCATCCCATGCTTCCTCGGCGAAGTCCCGGCGTTGTTCCGCGAGGGATACCTGCCGCTGGATGTCACCCTGCTCAACGTCTCGCCCCCCGACAAGGACGGCTATTGCAGCTACGGCGTGTCGGCCGACCTGGCATTCTCGGCCGTCGAATGTTCCAAGACTATCATCGCGCAGGTGAACAAGCAGATGCCATACTCTTACGGCGACCCGCTCATACATATCAGCCGCTTCGATGCCTGTGTCGAAGTCGATGACCCGCTGGTCGAAGTGCCTACGGCCGTACCCAATGATGCCGAGCGCCGAATCGGCGGGCATATTGCCGAACTGATACCCGACGGCGCCACGCTGCAAATAGGCGTGGGCGGCATTCCCAATGCAGTGCTCGGGCGGCTGCGCGACCACCGGCATCTCGGCTTGCACACCGAGGCAATGACCGACGGCGTGCTGCCGCTCATCCAAAGCGGAGTGATAGACAACTCTCAGAAGGTGGTCATGCCCGGAAAGAGCGTGGCCAGCCTTGCCTTGGGTTCAAGGGCACTATACGACTTCATGGACTACAACCCGGACATTATATTCAAGGACGTAGCGTGGACCAACTACCCCTTCCGCATATGCCAAAACCCCAAGGTGATGTCCATCAATTCGGCCATCGAAGTGGACCTTACCGGACAAGTATGTGCCGATTCGATAGGCACGCGACTGTTCTCCGGCGTCGGCGGACAGCACGACTTCATGTACGGCGGCGCGCTCTCCGAGGGCGGCAAGACCTTTATAGCCATGACTGCGACCTCCGGCAAGGGCATCTCCAAGATCAAGCCGGTGCTCACCGAGGGCGCCGGAGTTGTCACCACCCGATTCCAGACCCAGTATGTGGTGACCGAATACGGCGCCGCCTTCCTCAAAGGCAAGGACTGCGCTCAGCGTGCCCGCGCCCTCATCGCCATCGCCGCTCCCGAGGCCCGCGAAGACCTCGAACGCGCCGCATGCCGGCGCTTCGGCTACCGCTTCCTCCGCGAAAAATAGCAGACACAAGTCCCGGCGGCAAATCCTCGCATGTAGCGCCGCCGGACGCCGGTGCCAAAATAACACCATATAGCCGTATTGCCGCACCGTTTGGCGCATTTCGGCTTGACAATATATCCGATTGGACGCATTAAAAAAAATAATGACACATTGCACATCCGGGTAAAAAATATACGTATATTTGCGACATACAATCCGACGGGCTGACCCCGAGGAAATAAACCAAATCTATCCTTTCTATAAACAAAACCAAAGTTCGTATGAAAAAATTCTACGCAACGCTTGCCATGGCCCTCGCCACCGTAATAGGGGCGTCGGCCGCGCCGGTCATCTATGCCTACCAGACCTGGCAGCATGGCAACGACAACTCCGTGACCGGGCCCATAAAGTTTGACCCGGAGACCGATCCTATCAATGTAACGCTGATAGCGGACCAGTCAAGATTGGGACAGTGCTACAGCGGCTTCTACTACAACTACAAGTGGTATGTGCAAGTGACACTCCCCGGCACACAGTCCTCCATCGAGAGCTTCAGCACCATCGACACCGAGACCGGTGAGCGCACGCCCATATCGCTCACCAGCACCAATTGCATCGACCTGACCTACGACTACACCACGAACAACGTCTACGGCATCTACAAGGGCAACGGCGCCCTGGCGACGCTGGACATAAACACCGGCGCAGTCAAGAAAGTAGGCGATTTCGCCGACTTGGCAGGCAACAAGTTTACCATGATTGCCCTTGCCTGCGACTTGGACGGACAGATCTACGCAGTGAGCACCAACAACTCGTTCTACAAGGTCAATAAGACCAATGGTCGCGTGACCCTGGTAGGCGAATTGGGCGTCGATGCGGCCTTCGACCAGTCTATGACCTTCGATTACTCCACCGGCGTGCTATACTGGTACAACAACGGCAAATACGCCTTGTACACCATCGATACCAAGACAGGCAAAGCCAAAGGCATCAACAACATCCTGTACAACGGCGAATTCGACAGCCTCAACACGCTGATGATACCATATATCAATGTAGCCAAGGGAGCCCCCGACCGCGTCACCGGCCGCAGCGCCACCGTCTCGGGAACCTCTGTAAAACTTGCCTGGACTCTCCCCACCAAGGACGCCCAAGGCAACGCCCTGACCTCGCTCGAAGGCATCAAGGTGCTGCGCGACGGCACGCAAGTAGCCTCTTTGGGCGCCACAGCCACGGAATACACGGACAATAACGTCTCCGAAGGCGGCCACGACTACAAGCTCGTGCCCTTCAACGCTGCCGGCGACGGCGGCGTGGACACCGACCCGCTACACGTGGTAGTCGGCGCCGATGTCCCGGCAGCCGTGGCATCCTTCAGTGCCGTCCAGGGCGACAACAAGGCCGTACTTAGCTGGACAGCCCCCACCAAAGGCCTCAATGGCGGAAGCTTTGACCCGGCAGGACTTACCGGATACGTAATCAAACGACGCATCTACGGCTCGCCCGACCAGACCGAAATCAAAATTTCCGATCCCTCGCAGACATCCTACGAGGACACCCCCGGATACGGACGCTACATCTACAGCATCGCTGCTGTCAACGACAAGGGCGAAGGCGCATATACCGAGGCTCCCACTGTTCTGGTCAAACCGGCCGACTGGATTGTCATGGGACAGGGCGATGCAGTGGCAGTGGTCGAGGATGGCAAGACATACAAATTCTACGACAACGGCGGCGAAGGCAATTACACCAACAACGCCGACGATCTGCTGACCATCAAGCCAGCCAACCCCAACAGCTATATACGAGTGCAATTCACCGAATTCGAAATCGACTCCTTCGGTGATTACCTGATCATATACAACGGATTGGACGAAACCGCCCCCAAAATCGGCGAATTCAACAGCGAAGGCGGAGTGCCCGAGGCAATCAAAGACCTCCAAGCCACCAATGACAGCGGAGCCCTGACCTTCCACTTCACCAGCGACATCATGGACCGCCGCTTGGGTTGGGTCGCCACCGTCACCGCCGTGGAAGCCAAGGCCAATGACCTGGCAGCCGTCTCGGTAAGAGGCGAAAAATTCCCCACCACGAACAAGCTCGCAGAGTACTTCGTGAAAGTCACCAATAAGGGACGCAACGTGGCCAAGGATTACAAAGTGCAACTGCGCGATGCCGAAGGCAAGACCCTCGCAACAGTAGACGGAACCGAACTGGCACGCAACGCCGCGACCGAGTTCAAGCTGCAATACACCTTTACAGAAGCCAAGAATACCACCGTCTCCGGATATGTGCTCTACGATGCAGACGAAGACGTGTCCAACAACTCGACAGCCGCACTTGTACTGAACATTGTTCCGGAAGGCAGCGAGCTGGTAACCATCGGCGCCGCCTCTCCCGATGACGTATCTGTAGTACCTACCACATTCTTGGCCAATCAGTCCGTATTCGAGGGCATCTACTACGCTTCGGACCTGGGCGAAAACGCCGGCAAGAAGATTGCGATGATATCCTTCCCATACGGCACCCTCGAAAGCGAATTCACCAATGTACCCATGCGCGTATGGCTGGGCGAAACCGAAAAGGCTAATCTCGAAGACGGAATTATTCCCGTCGGCCAACTCACCAAAGTCTTTGAAGGAACCATCGACGTCAAGCTCGACGACGAAGCCATGGCCTTCGCCCTCCAAAACGAGTACAAGTACAACGGCAAGAACCTCGTGGTGATGATCTACAAGACCGGAAAAGGAACCAACCTCGACGGCGTGGCATTCAAGGGCACCTACGGCAAGCCCGAGTCGCCGCTCAACACCCGCTTCGACAACAACGACGAAGTCGATGACGAAGAATACACCCTCGACCCCGAGAAGACAGATGAAACCTTCGGCTACGCAGCCACCTCTATAGTCCCGGACATTAATGTTCTCTTCATCCCCGGTGCCGGTGTCAACGACATCAGCGTGGACGGCTCCGCCTCCATCAAGGCCGCTGACGGCGCCATCATCGTGTCCGGCAACGCCGGTCAGGCATTGGCAGTCTATGCCGCTGATGGTAAGGCCGTATATGTCGGCGCCTCCGTCACCGATGCCTCCGTGTCCGTAGTGCCCGGCGTATACATCGTACGTGCCGGCGCCACCACCGCCAAGGTCATCGTCAAGTAATCATCTACCGCATATAATAGCGATAGACAACTTCCCCTAATAACAGTGGCCGTCATCCCGCAACAGGATGACGGCCACTTCTATAATTTGGACTGTCACATGGGCTGTGGAAAACTCCGGAGTTGGGAACAATAGGAATAATGGGAACAATGAAAATAGTGCATTATTCTCATTATTCCCATTGCTCTTATGGTTCTTAGAGCTCCGGTCGAAGGGAACTCCGTGTGTATCAGGCTATGGCTTATTTGCCGAGGGCGCAGCCTTTACATTTTTCGGCGATTTGGGTGAAGAAGTCGTTGCCCTTGTCGTCTACGAGGATAAATGCAGGGAAGTCTTCGACTTGGATTTTCCAGATGGCTTCCATGCCGAGTTCGGGGTATTCGAGGAGCTCGACTTTCTTGATGGAGTTCTGCGCGAGCACTGCGGCGGGGCCGCCGATGCTGCCCAGATAGAATCCGCCGTGCTTATGACATGCATCGGTGACTTGCTTGGAGCGGTTTCCTTTGGCAATCATGACCATAGAGCCGCCGGCGGCCTGGAATTGGTCGACGTAGCTGTCCATGCGTCCGGCGGTGGTGGGGCCGAAGCTGCCCGAGGGCATACCCTGCGGCGTCTTGGCCGGGCCGGCGTAGTATATGGGATGGTCTTTGAGGTACTGAGGCATGGGTTCGCCGCGGTCGAGGCGTTCCTTGATTTTGGCGTGGGCGATGTCGCGACCTACGATGATGGTGCCGCGCAAGGACAGGCGTGTCGATACGGGATATTTGGAGAGCTCGGCAAGTATTTCCGGCATGGGTCGGTCGAGGTCGATATTGACGACCTTGCCTTCGCCGGCTTGACGCATTTCTTCGGGGATGAGTTCGCCGGGGTTGGCATCGAGTTTCTCGATCCAGAGGCCTTGGCGGTTGATTTTGGCTTTGACGTTGCGGTCGGCGCTGCAGCTTACGCCGAGGCCTACGGGGCATGATGCGCCGTGGCGCGGCAGGCGGATGACGCGTATGTCGTGGGCGAAGTATTTGCCGCCGAATTGTGCGCCGAGGCCTATTTTCTCGGAGGCTTCTTTGAGTTGTTTCTCGAGTTCGATGTCACGGAAAGCGTGTCCCAGCTCATTGCCCTCGGTGGGAAGGTTGTCATAATATTTGACGGAGGCTTTTTTGACGGTCTCGAGGTTTTTTTCGGCCGAAGTACCACCGATGACAAATGCTATGTGATATGGAGGACAGGCGGCGGTGCCGAGGGTCTTCATTTTCTCAACCAGGAAGGGGAGCAGTGTCTTGGGGTTGATCAGCGCCTTGGTCTCTTGATAGAGGTAAGTCTTGTTGGCCGAGCCGCCGCCTTTGGCCACGAATAGGAAGTGGTATTCGTCGTCGTCGCCGGCGTGTATGTCCACTTGGGCGGGGAGGTTGCACCCGGTGTTGACTTCGTCGTACATGTTCAGGGGCGCATTTTGGCTGTAGCGGAGGTTATCGGTGGTGTAAGTGTCATACACTCCGCGCGACAGGCGCTCGGCGTCATCGCATCCGGTGAACACGTACTGGCCTTTTTCGCCGTGCACGATGGCCGTACCGGTGTCTTGGCAGAAAGGCAGTTGGCCTTTGGCAGCGACTTCGGCGTTGCGCAGCATCGTCAAGGCAACGAATTTGTCGTTTTCGCTTGCTTCGGGGTCATGGAGGATCTTGGCGACCATGGCGTTGTGCTCGCGGCGCAGCATGAAAGCGTTGTCATGGGTGGCCTGACGTGCCAGTACGGTGAGTGCTTCGGGGTCGATGACGAGGAATTCGTGTCCGCCCCAGTTCTCGGTGTGTACGTATTTGTCTGTCAGCTTGTAATACTCGGTTGTATCCGGTCCCAACGGGAACATGGGCTGATACTTGAAAGGTTTGGTTGCCATAAATCGTGTTGTATATAGGGTGTAATACTTTGTGTCCTGCCTCTTTAAGGCCCTTAGGGGCTTTAAGGCCTCTAAGGTCATGCAAATTTACATAATTTTTGCGGATGGCGAGCCATAAAGTCCGGAGAAATGGGGAAAAGGGCGTATTGACGCGCAAGGGGGTGTATTGACGCGCAAGCGTGTCATATTAAGGCGTATTATTTGCAGGGGCGAAATATATTGCGTCCGCGCAATACACGAGGATATAATATGTTGATTGTCGGATTATCGAACGGATTATGTCGCTGCGGGCGCGATGTATTGCGCCCTACCGGTTTTACCGACACACCGCCCTACCGAATCCCTTATTTTGATATACGCAATTGTTACAAAAAGTGCAGGCACGGCGGCGTTTGTCGTGTATATAGCAATGTTTTTGCCGCAATATTTTACCTAAAGAAGCACGTATTTTGTGCGGACAATTGCCGCTTTTAACGTATATTTGCGCTGAGAAGCAGATATGGCTCTGACGCCACCACCACGACCCAAGTATACGCATAGCGCCTTGGTTGTGCAGCGTATATGGCATCACTGACAGGCATACCATAGTGTATGCGCTGCTTTCGGGCTGCAGCCGCCCATCAGCGGACGCAATATTTTTGTAAAAGTCGGCCACAGCCACTTTCGGGATAAGGCCCGAACATCAGAATGCTTATTGTGGCAGATTGCTCCCCGAATTGGCGCGATGCGTCAATATCCTCTATAACAAGCCGTCCCATAGGCCGTATGTCCCACCCTTTTGAACATCCGTGTACTATGACGACATCCCAACCCCTGCCACGGCGGACACCCCGCCACCGGAGGGTTAGTCAACAGCACCCTCGGCGACAGGCCTCCTCGCAACTGCGACAGCCGATGCCGACAACGCAACTCACGGGCGCGAAATCCGCCACAATACACCCTATACACGATAATAATAACCTAAAAAAATAATATTCTAACAAAATGAGACTTAAAAGGATACTCTTATCTCTTACGGCATTCGTGCTGGCGCTCTCCTCGGCCTTACCCGCCGGCGCCGAGGCGTTTACCATCCCGGCAGCCAACACCCATAAGGCCAAGCCAAGCTGGTGGCCCAATGGAACACCTGCTGGTAAATACAACGTGCGCGACTTTGCCGCGCTTAATGGCGAATTATGGTGTATCTATGTTAATGGGGAATCTTCGGGTATTGCCATAAAGCTAATCAACGGCAAAACGTTTGAAGCAATCAAAGACATAAACATCAACGGCATCAGCGGTGGAACATTTCCCCTCGCATGTATTCGTCGCATGGGCAACCAGATAGTTGCATGCAATGCCGTATCCAACTCTTTAAGAGTATATCGCTGGAAAGACAAGAATAGTGCTCCGGATGTGATATTATCTTTGGATAATTTCATGGCTTTGCAAGGTATGGGCGTCTGGGGTGATATGAACGATGGTAAATTGTATTTTTTGAAAGGTGTCGCCCTAAACGAAGGCTCCACTACACTCTGCATATTTACCGTAAAAAATGGCGTTGTAAATTCAAATCCCACAGTAGTTAATCTTCCAGATGCCGTAAAAGGTTCGACTCGACAATATTCTATTACGAGTACCGGAGATGGTAACTGCTGGATTACAACTAACAGTTGTTATGGTATATGTGTCAAAGAAAGCGATGGCTCAATTGTAAAACAGTTTACAGGAAAGCATCTCGGTGCAGCAAATGGCATTGGCCAAAAGCACTTCACTTTTTTGGATCGCAAACTTGCCGTAAGCACCAACTGCTGTGCAGATGTAAATAATGTTGCCACAAACAACACGGCAACTTGGACATCCCCGGTGATGGGTCTTATAGACTATACAGTCGGCGTGGGAGACAATCAGACATCTGTCATTCCAACTTGGGGCTCAGCTCTTTCGACCCTAAAACAAAATACGATTGCAACAACCGGGGCGGATTACGAAATCAGCGACAATGGTAACCGCCTTGACGTATGGGGACTTGACCCCATCGGAGGTTTTTACCACGCCTGGTATATGCATACATCGGCTCCCGGTATCGTTCAAAACTTCACGGCGACGGCACGCTGGGATGGTGCCGGACAGAAGGTAGACCTCACTTGGGCGAAAGACGGGAATGCCACCTCATACAAGGTATTTAAAAACTCCGATGACTTGGAAACGGCAACGGAGGTATGGAGCGGCACCGACACCAATTGCACCCTCGACCTGACTTTGGGCACAGGCTTAGCGCACAAATATAGCATCAAGGGCTACAATGAAAGCGGCGAAAGCGCACAAAGCGCATACGCAAGCACCTTCGATGCCGGCTTCGGCGCCGTCAAACTGGAAGGCAACATCGACCCCAACGATACGAAGAAGGCCAAGCTCTCATGGAATGCCCCCGCCAATGGCACACTCCAAGGCTTCGAGGTGATTAAGCGCGAAACCAAGAACGGCAGCGACAACAGCAGCGTCACTACCGACACCAAAATTGCCGACCTCGCACCGAATGTAACCACTTACGACTACCCCAACTATACCGCCCTCGTTACGACAATCGAAAACGGTATCACCTACAACACTTCGACCAGATTCTTAGTTCGCGCCAAGATGGCACAGACCATCACCACCGAAAAGGGCGAGCAAACCAACGAAGTACTCTCTAATGCGGTAGCTCCGAACGTTCCCAATACCCCCTATTTTACAAGCATAGTAACCTATAAGGGCCGTCGTACCGTCGCTTTGACATGGGAAGTGAGCTCGACCACCAACCTCAAATATTATGAAGTATATCGCGACGGCATCAAGATTCTGAGCAACTACGAAGGCAGCTCCTATATCGATGCCGAACTCCCCGACGGCAACTATTCGTATGTTGTAAAGGCTTACTACGATGAAGGCGGAGAAACCGTGGTTAAGAGCTCCTTGCCCGGAGAAGCCTCGATTATATACTCTCCCGACGTCACCAACTACATCCTCGACTGCATCTATGACTATCCCATCATGACACAAGATGAATGGACAGCCGCCGGCAGTCCCGCAGATGCTGTCGTAGCCAAAGGCTGGTTCGCAAATGCAAAGAGCAATGTAGGTCTGTCTGGTGCTCCCGGTGACGTATATCGTCAGGCTCAATTCTACAACGGCAAATGGTATATTGCTCAGCTGACTGCACGCACAGAATTAATATCAGGGAAATTAAAAGACGGTACGGAAAAGTGGTTCATACCGAACAACTACTCGGACGGATTGCCTACCGGAACAACCTCAGAAAAATACAAGAACGAATGGAAAGGTCATATCTATTCCATAGGCGCAGATGAAGTTACTATCAAGACCATCGGCAATGCCGGCGATGTAGTCAATGACACCTATGGCTTGGAGAACCAGTCCATAGCTGTGGATGGCACCGGCAAATTCTGGCATCGCATAACCAACTCAGGCCCACTTAACAGTACTAATCTGTACTATCGCCCGATAAAATACCTCAAAGGCAATATCGAGCTGACCTACGGAGGCCACGACTTCTATTACTACGAAGAACAAGGCAAAGGCGCAAACGGAACTCAGTACTATCGTACTCATTATTTGGCTGCCGGCAACTATAACAACGGCAACCCCTACGTACTGCTTTCGATGAACTTGTCTGCCGACGTGTACAGAGTAGACCTTAACGCCGCCGGTACTGCGATGAGTAATATCACGAAGTTTGTCGCACCTTACGAGGGCATGACAAACCCCAAGACGGGCGAAGCCTTGCACCCAAAAGGCTCTACCGAGAACTATTCGTTCCCCGTACCCGGGCGCAACGGAGCATTTATCCAAACCGTGCGCAGCATCGGTACATGGTATGTAGACCCCTCCGGCCACCACTCCCTGATGTATGATGCTACCGCCGACATCACCCAGTCGGGTGGTGTAGCCTTCACCTACAACAATGAGTTCTTCGTGCTGCACCCCTCTACGGTTCGCAGTAACAACCCCGGCTACTTCCGCATCGACGTAGCAGAATGCGGCGAAGGCGAAACAGCCGCCACCGTGGTACCCTCCAAGAACAACCTGATTCCCTGCGTAGGCAATAAGCTCGAAGAAGTTTCGCAATTCGTTGCCGGCAACTCGAACTGCTCGTGGTACGGCGCCGAATATGATACTGCTGATGACTGCATATACATCTATCAATATGTTCCCGGCGTACGCTTCGCCAAGTATCGCCTGTACAAGCGCGATGCTTATCCCGACGTACCCGTCAACATCAATATTACGACCGGCTATGACGATGAAACCAACCCCTCCGACATCACACGCTTTGACTGCAAGATTACCTGGCAGCGTCCCAGCAAGAAACCTACCGACCAAGACCACTCCTTCGGCCTGCCGGGAGCAGACATCGTGGTAAACCACTACGAAGTAGCCCTCAAAGACCAAAACGGTACAGTACTCAAAACATGGACAGAAACCGACGAGGCTGACGTGAACAAAGTGTTCACCATCGACTACAATAAAAACAATGACGATGAGTTCTTCATCAACGCCGACATGTACACCGCCGAAATCGTTCCTATCTACAAACGCGTAAACAACGGAACACTCATCCATGGTGGTATGAACTACGAAGTTGACCAAAACGACTACCCGGCAGCCATAGGCGAAGCCAAGGCATACATCTATACCGGAAATGGCGCTGCCGCCGGCATGTACCGCGTAGACCTCGACTTTGACCGTGCCACAGCCGCCAATTCAAACGAACCCGTGTCGTACTTCCTCGTGGAATACTCCACCGACGGAGGCGTCACCTTCAACACCCTTAACAAATTCAACCTGCTCAAGCAGGGCGAAGACTACCACCACTACCCCGTAGAAATCACCACCGGCCAAGTGCCCGGCAACTACAAGTTCGGCAAGAGCGATACGTACAAATTCGGCATCGACACCCCCTCCGAAAAGGGCTACGCCTTGCGCGAAAAAGCCAACCCCGCCACCGACCACAAGTGCGTGCTGTACTACTACACCGACGACAACCCGTCGGGCTACAAATACCGCATCACGGCCGTGTACGCCTCCACCAATGCTCGCATACGCAAGACCGCCTCGACCAACGCCGAGAACTTCAACGGCGGGACAACCGGCATAAGTGACGCCACCGGCTACAGCCTGAGCGTCTACCCCGTGCCCGCCACCACTGCGGTAACCGTCACCAGCCCCGAGGCTATAGAAAGCGTACGCATCTTCTCGACAGCAGGCGCCGAAGTGGCTCGCGTGGCCGGCGAAAAGGACTACACCCAAAGCGTGGACGTCTCCACCCTGGCCCCGGGCGTGTACATGCTCGTAGTCAACGAGCAGGCTCCCCTGCGCATCGTTAAGAAGTGATTGATACTTTGATATATGCGGCCGTGCCGACCGAGGTTGGCACGTGCCCGCAGGGCCACCGCTCGCTTGTGCGAGTGAAGCCCTAAGAAGCAAGTAATTAATAGAATTACTTAGTACTGCAGTGATGCAGCACGCATCTAAAAAAAACCACTGAAAAAGTGATTGATTGATCAACCTGAAATGTAGAATGCAATATTGTTAAGGGCTCCGCCGACCGCCGAGGTTAGCGGAGCTCGTTTTTTTATTATTTTGGCACTTTTTGTGCTGTATATGCGGAATAATGCTTAACTTTGCAGGCCAAAATCAGGCTCAATGCTTGATATAACATACCTTGACTTTATTGCATTATGGGCACGGACGGCAAGAAACGTCCGCGAACCGATTATCAAAAAGCCTCCAAGCCGGAGGCCATTCTACAACCTCCCGGAGTATAGGCCCGAGGCACGCACGACCAAACGCCGCCACCGATGCCACAAGACCGCCCCGCGGCACACCACACACATAAAAAGTTACAGAGCACGCATCCATCCACATTCGTGGCATCGCGGGCACAAGTCCTCGCATTTGCCCGGGCAAGACAACCGACATCGACTGACATCGACCGACATCGACTGACACCGACTGACAGCTCCTGACAAGACAGGACTAAGCACGCATGAAACACTATACAAAGCACTACGCTTCCCCTCGACAACCTATGGCTTAGAGCAGCTTGGACCGGTATAGAGCAGCTTGGACCGGAACAGCGTGAAAAACTCGGAACAAACATTAACTACATTTCATAATATGAGATTCAAAAATGCATTCTTAACACTGATGGCGTTTATCACGGCGCTCGGCTCCTCGGTGGGAGCCTCCGCCGAGGCTTTCACCATCCCCGCAGGGGCCACCACCTACTGCAAGAAAAACGCCTCCCCGGTCAACGCCTGGTGGCCGAACAACGGCAACACCACCGGCAACGGCAATGTTTGCGCCGCCGGTCTGACCGTTTTCAACAACCAATTGTGGGTGTTGACTCAAAACGGCAACATGGGCACGAAATCATCTTACAAGATTAAGGTGCTCAATAGCACTACTTTTGCCCAAGAAGGCGAAGCTAACATGAACGGCGTTGACAATACCATTGACTGGTCTGAAGGAGGGAGCTACTATGCCGCACTATTAGGTATGACCCGTATGGGCAATTCGGTCGTTGCTATGAATTGTCCAAGCAGCAGCAACCACAACACCAAGATATATTGCTGGAGTAGTGCCTCAAGCTCACCAATATACCTTTTCAATGACAATCTTTAGAACCGAGTAGACTGCTCAGGAAATCCAAGACTTAATCCATACCAAGGATTTGGTGCATGGGGTACACCCGATGACGGCAGGATATACATGATTGCAACGAAAGGAAACGCCATAGATCGATTGCTCGTCTTTACCATCAAGAACAAGCAGACGACCTCCGTCAAGGAAATCCAATTAGCCAAAAGCTTAGGCTCTGACTGGAATAACGTCAGCATAGACCCGATGGATGACGGCACAGTGTGGATTACGTCTTTCAACAACACATACGGCATCCACTTTAATGCCGATGGATCCGTAAAAGAAGAACTCTCCGCCAATGGTTTAGGTTCAATCCACGGCACCGGCCAAAAGTTCTTCACCTTCAAAGGCCGCAAATTGTCCTTGAATATGAACTGTTCAAGCGGCACCACCGCGCCCAAACTCTCCCTCATCGACTACACCGATGGCGTGGCCAACGGCAAGAACATTATCACCGACGCTCAGACTGTTTCGAATAACGATATAAGCAATGCAGGCTTCACCTTCTGCGATTACGACATCAAGGAAGCCGACCGACATCTGGTGCTCTACGGCATCGACCCCGATGGCGGCATCGTCCGTGTCGAGTACAAAGACGACCGCAGGCCTGCAACCGTTACCGGCTTCACCGCCACGGCAAGGTGGGAGGGCACATCCCAGAAGGTCGACTTGAAATGGAACGCAGCCGACAAAGCCACTTCGTATCAAGTGTACGACTGCACCAACTCGCCCGAAACCAAGGTATATGACGGCAATGCCACCTCGAAGACACTTGTTCTGACCACCGGTACGGGCAAGCAGCACAAATACCGCATCATAGCCGTCAACGCCGAAGGCACAAGCGCCCAAAGCACCAATGCCTCGACTTACGATGCCGGCTTCGGCAACATCGCCCTGACCGCCTCCATCGACCCGACAGACGCCACAGCCACGGCACACCTCGAATGGAGTACCCCGGCATACGGCACTATCAAGAACTTCACCGTGGTCAAGGTAATCAAAAAGACACCCGCCGGCGGCACCGCCACCACCACGACACAAGACCTCGCCACCATACCCGCCAACACCACCAAATACGATGTGGCCAACTACTCGCCCTTAGGCTCGGAAAACGAGAACGGCGTTGTAGTCACCGTGGAGACCTCGCTGATGGTACGCGCCACTATGAACCAAACCATCACCACCAAGGACGGCGAAAAGACCAATTCCGTCACCTCCAACACCGTAGCGCCTAAGGCCTCCGCCGCCCCCTACTTCACTTCCGTAGATACCTATAAGGGACGCCGCACCGCCGCCCTGGCATGGGAAGTGACCTCGACGGAGAACCCCGACCACTACGAATTATTCCGCGACGGTATCAAGATCCTGAACAATTACAACGGCGGCTCGTATATCGACACCAACCTTCCAGACGGCACATACTCCTACGTGATTGTGGCTTATTGGAAAGACGGCAGCGTCACGCGCTCGACATCGGTATCCGCTACCATCAAGCACGCCGATGACGTAGCATCGTACGTCCTCGACACCGTATACAACTACCCTATCATGACCGAGGACGAGTGGAACAAGGCCGGTAAGCCCACCGATGCAGTAGTGGCCAAGGGATGGTTTGCCAACGCCAAGACGCCGGTAGGCGCATGGGGTGCTCCCGGCGACGTATATCGTCAGGCTCAATTTTACAATGGTAAATGGTACATCGCACAGCTGACCGCACGTACCGAGCTATCATCCGACGGCAATTATATCCCCAACAACTATTCTGATCTTCCCTCCGGCACAACGTCCGACAAATACAAAAACGACTGGAAAGGCCACATATACTCTATAGGCGCCGATGCAGCCACTATCCGCACAATCGGAAATGCCGGTAAGAACGAAAATGACACCTACGGATTGGAGAATCAATCCATAGCCATAGACGAAGGCGGTATGTTCTGGCACCGTGTCACCAACGGCGGAGCTCTCAACAGCACGAACGTCTTCTATCGTCCTGTAAAGTATCTCAAAGGTAATATACTCTTGTCCTACGGCGGACAAGACTTCTACGGATGGGAATCTACAGGCAAAGCCGAACATGGCACCCAGTACTACCGCACGCACTACCTCTCGGCCGGAGGCAATGCCGCCAACGGCACCGGCTATGTACTGCTGGCCATGAACCTCAGCCCGGATGTATTCAAGGTTGACCTGAACACAGGCGGAGGCTCGATGAAGGCCATCACCAAGTATATCGCACCCTACAAAGACATCAAGGTCAAGGACAATAATGGAGTGGAAAAAGACTCCGACCCCAATGGCTCGTCCGAGAACTACGCCTTCCCCGTAGCAGGACGCAGCAACGCCTTCATTCACACCGTACGCGGCATCGGCACATGGTATGTAGACGCCAACAACGCCAAATACACTCTGATGTATTCGAACTCTGCCGACGTCACCCAGTCCGGTGGCGTAACCTTTACGTACAACAACGAATTCTTTGTACTACACTCCACGACTATCAACAGCAACAGCCCCGGCAACTTCCGTATCGACATCGCACAATGCAAGAACGGCGAGACCAAGGACAATGTCGTGCCCTCCAAGGACAACCTCATGCCCACGGTAGCGAACAAGTTGGACGAGGGCATACAGTTCACCGCCGGCAACTCCAACGCAAGCTGGTACGGCGCCGAGTACAACAAGGAAGAGAAATGCATATACATCTATCAGTACGTTCCGGGCGTGCGCTTTGCCAAGTACCGCCTGTACATCATCGAGCAGTACCCCGATGTACCCCCGACATTGGACATCACCACCGGATACAATGATGCCAAGACCGACATCACGCACTTTGACTCGAAGATTACATGGCGGCGTCCCGGCACCAACCACGATTACGGCCTGAGCGAAAACGCCGATGTCATAGTCGACCACTACGAAGTGTCGCTCAAGGACAAGTCCGGCAACATCATACAAGCATGGAACGAGCCCGACGTCCAGAAAGCCGACCACACGTTCACCCTCGAGTACAGCAAGACCGCTGGCGTGTACAACCTCGATTCGGAGAAATACACCGCCGAAATTGTGCCTATCTACAAGCGCAAGAAAGACAACTCCATCATCCACGGCGCCGCTAACTTTGCAGTGGACCAAAACGACTACCCGGCAGCCATAGGCGAAGCCAATGCCTACGCCTACGAAGGCTCGGGCAGCGCTAAGGGCGCCTACCGCGTAGACCTCGATTTCGATCGCGCACTGCCGGCTCAGTCCTCCGAACCCGTGTCGTACTTCCTCGTCGAAGTCTCCACCGACGATGGCCGCAGCTACAAGACGCTGAGCAACTTCAACCTGCTCAAGCAGGGCGAAGACTACCACTACTATCCCGAAAAAATCACCAACGGCCAAGTGCCCGGACAATACAAATTCGGCACTACCGCCGCCGACAGCCCGAGTGAAAAAGGCTATGCCATGCGCGAAGCCCACTACGCCACCGACCACGAGTGCGTGCTGTACTACTACACCAACACCAACCCGTCGGGCTACAAATACCGCATCACGGCCGTGTACGCCTCCACCAATGCACGCATAAGCAAGAGTGCGAACACCACCGCCACCGCTACCATCGTCGGGACATCCGGCATAGGTGACGCCACGGGCTACAGCCTGAGCGCCTACCCCGTACCGGCCACCACCGAGGTGACCGTCACCAGCCCCGAGGCTATACGCGACATCCGCGTATTCTCGAGCACCGGCGCCGAAGTGGCACGCGTAGCCGGCGAAGACAGCTACACCCAAAGCGTGGACGTCTCCACACTGGCCTCCGGCGTGTATATGATTGTAATCAACGAACAAACGCCCATACGCATCGTCAAGAAGTAGCATGGGCATCCCCCGCGACAGAGGCGCATACGGGTCGGCAAGTCCGGCCAAGCGCCCCTGCCCTTCTCCGAAAACAACTGATTGATTTTTGATATGAAGGCGCAGTGATGCGCTGACGTGATTGACTAACCTGAAATGTAGAACAAAAGTAAGGGCTATCTCCGGCCTAAATGGCCGGATGTATAGAATTCGTACCTGAATTAGTTAAGAGTCCCGCCGACCGTTGAGGTTAGCGGGCTCTGTTTTTTTTAATGAGGGAATGGGCTGCGCAACGTATGGGCGGAGGAGGACGATGGGACTTTGGGGAACTTTAATGGACTTTAGGGGCTTTAGGGACCTTAGGGTCCTTAGGGCCCTTAGGGAGGCTTTCGGGGTCTCGCAAAAAAAGCGTACCTTTGCACTGATCAAAGACTCCGAGTACTTCTTTCCGGAAGTCACTGAGTACTTCTTTTCGGAAGTCACTGAGTACTTCTTTCCGGAAGACTCCGAGTACTTCTTCTAAAAATCACCGCTACATCATCCACAAAAAAGACGATGCCACAAAAAATCATCATTCTCGATTTCGGGTCGCAGACGACACAGCTTATAGGCCGCCGCCTGCGCGAACTCGACACTTACTGCGAAATTCTTCCCTACAACCGTATGCCTGCTGACGATCCCGATGTCATCGGCGTCATCCTCTCGGGCAGCCCCTTCTCGGTATACGATGACAAGGCCTTCAAGGTTGACACCGAGGCCCTTGTGTCGCGCTACCCGGTACTGGGCATATGCTACGGCGCCCAACTGATGGCCTATCAGCGCGGCGGACGCGTCGAACCGGCCTCCACTCGCGAATACGGCCGTGCCATCCTCAGCGAAGTGGACAGCTCCGATCCGCTGATGACCGGCATCGAGGTCGGCGCACAGGTATGGATGAGCCACGGCGACACCATCACCGCCGTCGGCGAAGGCATGGATATAGTAGCCTCCACCGACAAAGTACACGTGGCCGCCTATCGCCGCCGAGGCCTCCGATGCTGGGGCGTGCAATTCCATCCCGAGGTGTTCCACAGCACCTGCGGCATACAATTGCTGCAGAATTTCGTGGTGGACATCTGCGGCTCGCGTCGCGAATGGACTCCCGCATCGTACATAGACAGCACCGTGGAAAGCCTGCGCCGGACATTAGGCGACGACCGCGTGGTGCTCGGACTGAGCGGAGGCGTGGACTCGTCCGTGGCCGCCGTACTGCTCAACCGCGCCATCGGCGACCGCCTCACCTGCATATTCGTGGACCACGGAATGCTGCGCAAAAACGAGTACACCAACGTCTTACGCGACTACCAAGGGCTGGGCCTCAACGTCATAGGCGTCAATGCCTCGGCCAAATTCTTCGACGAACTGGCCGGAATCACCGACCCGGAGGCCAAGCGCAAAATCATCGGCAAGGGCTTCATCGACGTCTTCGATGAGGAAGCCCGCAAAATCAAGGATGTCAAATGGCTGGCGCAAGGCACAATATACCCCGACTGCATAGAGTCGCTGAGCATCACCGGCACCACCATCAAGAGCCACCACAACGTCGGCGGACTGCCCGAGAAAATGCACCTGAAGCTGTGCGAACCGCTGCGCGCGCTCTTCAAGGACGAAGTACGCGCCGTCGGACGGCAGCTGGGCATGCCCGAGCATCTGATACGCCGCCACCCCTTCCCGGGCCCCGGCCTGGCCGTGCGCATACTGGGCGAAGTCACCCCCGAGAAAGTGCGCATACTGCAAGACGCCGACGACATCTTCATCTCCAAGATGCGCCAATACGGCCTGTACGATGACATCTGGCAGGCCGGCGTGATACTGCTGCCGGTGCAAAGCGTCGGCGTCATGGGCGATGAACGCACCTACGAACAAGCCGTGGCCCTGCGTGCCGTTACCTCCACGGACGCCATGACCGCCGACTGGGCGCGCCTACCCTACGACTTCCTGGCCGATGTATCCAACACCATCATCAACAGCGTGCGCGGCGTTAACCGCGTATGCTACGATGTCTCCTCCAAGCCGCCGAGCACCATCGAATGGGAATGAAAATAATGTGGAATGTCAGAACTAAGGGAGTTATGGGAACTATGAAAGCTATGAGAACAATGGGAGTTATAGGTGTATGACATCTTTCCCATCTTTCCCATTAGCACAATAGTCCAAGCTCGCCACCAAGGGGCTGTGTCAAAATAGGCGCAGCCCCATTTTTAAAC
>ULVA01006772.1_pt1 | contig 33975 bp, 28 predicted proteins | sample 1958811 | NCBI WGS metagenome assembly ULVA01 (sample SAMEA4835768, study PRJEB28245) | human gut metagenome | biome: gut microbiome; material: fecal sample | place: Denmark | collected 2008
GCGCATAGTTGATACCCGGTAACATAAAAAGCAGGAGGTTAAGCGTATATGAAAGCATATTGGAATTGTACGAAAGAGCAGTTGGAAGAAATGTTTGGCTTTCGGGAAAAAGGATTAACAGAAGAAGAAGTAGAAAGAATACGAAAAGAGACAGGCGAAAACCGGCTGAGCGAGGGCAGACATAAGAGTCTGCTGCAGGTGTTTTTAAGCCAGTTTTGTGACTTGATGGTAATAATCCTGATTATTGCAGCAATTATTTCCATGTTTTCCGGAAATACCGAGAGTACCATCGTAATTTTTCTGGTATTACTTATGAATGCTGTTCTTGGTACGATACAGTATAGGAAGGCAGAAAAATCACTGGATAGTTTGAAGGATTTGGCGGCACCAGCGGCCCGGGTTATCCGGGATGGAAAACGTCAGGAGATTGCATCTAAAGAGATTGTGCCCGGGGATTATGTAATCTTAGAAGCAGGGGACATGATTGTGGCAGACGGAAGAATTCTTCGCAATTATTCCCTGCAGGTCAATGAAGGCTCACTGACAGGAGAGTCTGCCAATGTAGAAAAAAATGAAGAAGTATTGCCGGAAGAAGTACCGTTGGCAGACCGGAAAAATATGGTATTTTCCGGAAGCTTTGTAACATATGGAAGAGCGGAGGTACTTGTAACAGCAACAGGAATGGAGACGGAATTAGGAAAGATTGCCGGGTTGATGAATCAGACGAAGGAGCGGAAGACTCCGCTTCAGATAAGTCTTGATTCTTTCAGCAAAAAGCTGGCAATACTGATTATGGCAATCTGTGCACTGGTCTTTTGTCTTGGCATTTACCGGAAGATGCCGGTCATTGATGCCATGATGTTTGCTGTTGCACTGGCAGTAGCGGCAATACCGGAAGCATTAGGCTCCATTGTTACAATTGTGCAGGCAATGGGAAGCAGGAGAATGGCAAAGGAGCACGCCATTGTCAAAGAATTAAAAGCTGTGGAAAGCTTAGGCTGTGTATCGGTAATCTGCTCCGATAAGACGGGAACACTGACACAGAATAAGATGCATGTGGAAGAGGTTTATCTGAATGGTATGACTTGTAAACCGGATGAGCTGACCTTGGAGTCCAGCCTGCAAAGGCTTTTTTTATACAATGCTATTTTAAATAATGATGCCAGCATAACGGATGGAAAAGTACTGGGAGATCCGACAGAATCTGCCCTGTTGGAAATGTTCCACGAAGTCCGCCTGAATCAGGACAGAACGGAAAATGTAGGGCAGCTTACCATACAGGAAGAGACGATTCGAAATATGATTCCGAGATTAGAAGAAATTCCATTTGATTCTGAACGGAAATGCATGAGCAGTAAATACCGGCTGCATGGCGAAGAAGAAATTATTTTTACAAAAGGAGCAGTAGATGTCCTTTTAAACCGTTGCATAAATGTGGCATATGAAGAAGAGATAAGACCGATGGATAATGTAGAAATCGCAAAAATCCAGAAGCAGAATCAGCATTTTTCTGAAAATGGACTCAGGGTACTGGCATTTGCATGTAAGAAGTCCGGGGGAGAACTGACGGTGGAAAAGGAAAATGGACTTACCTTTTTAGGATTAGCTGCCATGGCAGACCCGCCAAGGGAAGAATCCATACAGGCAGTAGCAGATGCGAAGCGGGCGGGAATCCGTACCGTAATGATTACCGGAGATCACAAAATCACAGCCGTTGCGATTGCAAAGCGTATTGGAATCTATGAAGAGGGGGACCTGGCATTAACCGGAACAGAGCTGGATGCCTGCCCGGAAAAAGAACTGGAAGAAAAGATTGATAAAATATCTGTTTATGCGAGAGTGTCACCGGAGCATAAGATACGGATTGTAAAAGCCTGGCAGAAGAAGGGCAATATCGTTTCCATGACCGGAGACGGTGTAAATGATGCACCGGCATTAAAGCAGGCAGACATCGGAGTAGCCATGGGAATAACCGGAACGGAAGTGGCAAAGGATGCGGCAGCCATGATATTAACAGATGATAACTTTGCTACGATTATTAAAGCAGTAACGAACGGAAGAAACATTTACCGTAATATAAAAAATGCTATTTTATTTTTACTTTCCGGCAACATGGCAGGAATTTTATCTGTATTGTATACATCCCTTTTGGGGCTTCCGGTTCCATTTGCTCCGGTGCATTTACTGTTTATTAACCTGCTGACAGATTCCCTTCCGGCAATTGCCATTGGCGTGGAACCGCAGGATGCAAGTTTATTGGAAGAAAAACCAAGGCAGGTATCGGAAGGAATTTTATCTGGAGAGACATTCCGGCGAATTATGTTGCAGGGCTTATGCATTGCGGCATCCACCATGGCAGCATTTTATATCGGAAATGGAAAAGGTGCGGCAATGGCATCCACTATGGCATTTGCAACACTGACATTGGCACGTCTTTTCCATGGATTTAACTGTCGTGGAAACAAGACCATTTTTGCATTGGGCTTTACCGGAAATCCATACAGTATCCTTGCATTTGTGTCCGGAAGCGTGCTGCTGGGACTGGTGCTTTTTGTACCGCCGCTGCGGGGGTTATTTTCAGTAGAATCATTGTCCTGTCCTGCTGTGATTGAGATTATTCTGCTGGCAGCACTTCCGACCGTTGTCATCCAGATGGTCAGAGGAGTGAGAGAGTTAAAGAAATAAGCCAAATTTGCGCCGGTGTCCGGGTAGAAGCAAGCTGCTAAAATGCGACCGTTCTAAGAAAGTGTTTTTTCTTTCTATATTAAAATAGTCTTTCCAATGTTTGACATCTCGCCCCGTCTGTCCGTCGGAGTATGGATGCATTATCGGAATCTGCACAAGGGCTCTTAGAATTTCGTCTGTAACCGGCAACACTGGCACAGGGATGTGCCAGTGAGGCGCAATTGAACACGGATGTGAATTTGCGCCGGTTGCCAGCCGAAATCAAACACAATATCGAAATTCTTATGTGCCCTTGCAGATTCCAGTTCGCATCCGCTTCCGACGGACAGACGGGGTGAGCAGTCAAAGCAGCGGAAAGACAATTTATTATCAGAAAAAACACTTTCAAGAACGATAACGCATTTCATCAAAAACTTCTACCCGGACACCGGCTGCAAATTTGTGCTTGTATTTTTCTCTCTGTCCTTAGCCCATCTGGCTGCATCAACTCTTGACGGAAGCTGTCCTGCGACATATACTAAGTTTAATCACAAGGTAAGGAATGAGACAGATGTATCGGAAAAAGATAATCAGGCATTTGGCACTGCTGTGGAGCATCCTGTTTCTGGTAGCCATTGCAGGCGCATCCACCAGAACAGAACAGGTTTCCCCGGCAGAGAAAGAAGCCTTTGCAGTAAATTACATAGAATTAAAGAATGTCCGTCTTTTAGATACTCCGGATAAGATGTTATCCAGAGAGGAGCAGATGCAGAATACAGGCATTGCGGCATTGACACTAGGCTGCAGCGGTAGACTGGCGAACCATAGGAGAAATATTGGAATGCTGTTCTGGCTGCTGTTGGTGGTACTGCCACAGCTTTTTATGGGACGCATTCAGAGGAACCGGAAGAAGCATGGCGATAATGTACTAAGGAGCCTGATGTTAGCAAGGTTTGAGCGGAAGGCGGACGGAAAGAAGGAAGCATTGGCACCCGCATATTAAATACATAAAATAATAATATGCGAGGTGTAAGAAATGAATATTTTTATCTGGATTATGATAATCTTAGGTGGTGGAGTAGGAATTCTTTCCTGTGCTTATCTGGTACTGGCAATGCCGGTACTTCTGGTATGGAAGATTTGCCGGAAGGTAAAATATCACATTGGATTATTTGATTAGAAGATAAAGAAAAGAGGATTCTGGAATCTGGCAGCAGGTCAGAAAACAGAGTCCTCTTTGTTATGCATTTTCTAAAATTTTTATGAAAACCATGATATTTTTCGAAAGTGAGATGTAAAAATGTTCGGAATAAGGTAATATAAAAAACAGAGTGAGAAAGAAAAAGTAAAATAGAAAAATAAAAAATGGAAAACGAGAGAATATCATATGCTTCAGATTCAACACATTTATAAGGAATATAAGACCGGAAGTCTGGTGCAGAAGGCACTGGATGATGTCAGCTTAAATTTAAGGGATAATGAGTTCGTGGCAATCCTCGGGCCGAGTGGTTCGGGAAAGACCACATTGCTTAATATAATCGGAGGACTCGACCGTTATGATAGCGGAGATTTGATTATCAATGGAATATCCACGAAGAAATACAAGGACAGGGATTGGGATTCTTACCGGAACCATACCATTGGTTTTGTGTTTCAAAGTTATAATCTGATTCCCCATCAGACGGTGCTTGCAAATGTGGAACTGGCATTGACCATTTCCGGTATCGGTAAGGCAGAGCGGAAGAAACGGGCCGTTGCGGCATTAGAGCAGGTGGGACTGGGAAACCAGTTACACAAGAAACCAAGCCAGATGTCCGGTGGACAGATGCAGCGTGTAGCCATTGCAAGAGCTTTGGTCAATGACCCGGATATTCTGCTGGCGGATGAACCGACGGGAGCATTAGACAGTGACACCAGTGTGCAGGTCATGGATTTGCTGAAGGAAGTGGCAAAAGACCGGCTGGTAGTTATGGTAACCCATAACCCGGAATTAGCAGAGCAGTATGCTACCAGAATTGTTAGATTAAGTGATGGAAAAATTCGTGCTGACTCCAATCCTTATGAAGTGGATGAGGCAATGTTGCAGGAACCGGAGCATAAAAACATGGGAAAATCCTCCATGTCATTTCTTACGGCATTGTCCTTAAGCTTTAATAATTTAAAAACGAAAAAGGCAAGAACCCTGCTGACTTCCTTTGCAGGCTCTATTGGAATTATCGGCATTGCACTGATATTATCTCTTTCTACCGGTGTAAATAAATACATCAAAAATGTAGAGGAAGAGACCTTATCCGAATATCCGCTGCAGATTCAGAGTACGGGATTCAGTCTGGCATCCATGAGTCTTGGAATGGCAGATTCTGAAAAGAATACGGAAAGTGATGACGGAAATGCCAAAACAGATAAAGAAAATTCCGGGGATAAAGTAAAAGTCATTAAGATGGTAACCAATATGTTTTCCACGATGGCATCTAATGACCTGGAGGCTTTGAAAAAGTATCTTGATGAAGGAGACAGTGGAATTGAGCAGTATACTACAGCGGTGGAGTATACTTATAATATCAGTCCGCAGATTTTTAAGGAAAATGAAGACGGAATACGTCAGGTAAATCCGGACAAATCTTTTGATGCAGTAGGTCTTGGAACTTCATCTGGTTCCAATAGTCTGATGTCATCCATGATGAGCACGGATGTTTTTTATGAGATGCCGGAAAACAGTAAGTTATATGAAAAGCAGTATGATATTAAGGAAGGACGCTGGCCGGAAAATTATAATGAGTGTGTGGTGGTGCTTACTTCCAATGGCGGAATTAGTGACTTTTTACTGTATACATTAGGTCTTCGTGACCCGCTGGAATTAGACGAGATGATACAGCAGTTTGCCAGTGAGGAAAATATTGAGACACCATCTGATTTTGGAACTTATACTTATAAGGATCTGGTAGGAATCCAGTTTAAACTGGTGAACAGTGCGGATTATTATACTTATGATGAAGAGTATCAGGTCTGGAAGGATAAGTCGGATAATGAAGACTTTATGAAACAACTGGTGGCAGACGGAGAAGAGCTTACGATTGTAGGTGTGGTGCAGCCGGCAGAAGGAAGTAATGCCGCATCCTTAAATGCAGGAATTGCATATCCAAAATCTCTGACAAAGCATGTGGCAGAGGAAGCGGCAAAGAGTGAGATAGTAAAACAGCAGCTTGCAAATCCGTCCGTAAATGTCTTTACCAATGAAGTGTTTGGTGAGGTAGATAAGGAAAACGGATTTGATATGCAGTCATTGTTTACTGTAGACAGTGAAGCATTGGAAAAAGCATTTTCCTTTGATGAAAGTGCCTTAAACGGGTTGGAAAATTCTATGGGGGATATGGGAAGTGCCGATTTGTCCGGAGCATTTTCCATGGATGCCTCTTCCATGGGTCAGTCAATTTCTGCGGAAGAAATGCAGGCAATTGCAGGCAGTCTCTTAGAGGGCTACCAGCAGTATGCAAAGGATAATCCGCAGGCAGATTATTCGAATCTGTCCCAGTATTTTATGAACTATTTAAATACGGAAGAAGCCCGGAAAATTTTATCCGATAATATCAAAGAGATTATTACGGCAAATGGCATGGTAACTATTACACCGGAGCAGATACAGAGCCTCATCCAGCAGATTATGGGTGGATATCAGCAGTATGTCATAGACCATGGTTATACCGACCCGGAGAAATTTGATGAGTACTTAGCAGAATATTTGCAGACAGAGGAAGCCCAGGGAATCATAACAGCGTGGGCATCTGAGATATTTACAGGTAGTGGAAATATTGAGATTACGCAGGAGCAGATGCAGAAATTGTCTTCTGAATTATTTGCAGGTTATCAGACTTATGCACAGAATAATGGATTACCTGACCCGGCAAAATTGGGAGATTCTTTTGCGGCATATCTGAATACAGCAGATGGTCAGCAGAGAATTGCAGCCGGACTTTCGAATGTTATGAATGTGGACGCAGTACAGCAGCAGATGATGACGGCAATACAGCAGTATATGCAGCAGGCAGTGACACAGATGGGAAACAAGCTGCAAAGTGCCATGGCATCCGGCATGCAGGTGGATGAAGAAGCATTTTTAAATGCATTTCAGATTAATATGAATGAGGATGAGCTGACAGAGCTTTTGATGTCTATGGGTTCTGCAACCGGAACAACCTATGAGAATAACTTAAAGAAATTAGGCTATGTGGATTTTTCTGTGCCAAGCGGAATTAATATTTATCCGAAGGATTTTGAAAGCAAGGAGCATGTGGTAGAAATTTTAGATGCATACAATAACCGCATGGAAAAGGAAGGCAGGGATGAGCAGGTGATAACCTATACTGATATGGTAGGAACGCTGATGTCTTCCGTAACCGATATTGTGGATATTATCACATATGTACTGATTGCATTTGTGGCAATTTCGCTGGTGGTATCTTCCATTATGATTGGTGTCATTACTTATATCAGTGTGTTAGAGCGAAGAAAAGAAATCGGAATCCTAAGAGCCATCGGAGCATCGAAGCGGAATGTTTCCCAGGTATTTAATGCAGAGACCTTTATTATCGGACTGTGTGCCGGACTGATTGGAATCGGATTTACGCTGCTTCTGATTATTCCGGTCAATGCGATTATCCATAATCTTGCAAATACAACCGATGTAAGTGCGGTGCTTCCGGTAGTTCCGGCACTGGTGCTGATTTTACTCAGTATCCTTTTGACACTTCTGGGTGGTCTGATTCCATCAAAGAAAGCATCGAAGAGTGACCCGGTAACAGCACTCCGGACGGAATAATGAGGTTGACATTTTTTGAAAAATATTTATAATAAGTAGCGAAGCTACCTAAAAGGAGTGAAATTATGGCAGTGAAGATGCCGCTTGGACTTCGAATTGCAATTATTGACCGGGCATTCCGCCGCAAAATGGATGAATGGGCAGAAGAAATCGGAATTACTGCTGTCCAGCTTCGGGTATTAGGCGAAGTCAGTCTGATGGAAGATAATGGAGTGGAAGAAGTAAATCAGAAGGACTTAGAACATATCGAGCAGGTGACACATCCAACGATGACGGGAATTATAAAAAGGCTTGAGGCAAAAGGATTTTTAATCTGTGCACCAAGTGAAAATGACCGGCGTTATAAGAAAATATCCTGTACGGAGAAATCCCGTGGAATTCATAAGGAGATTGCGAAGAAAGAAGCACTGGTTGTAAAAGAAATGTGTAAGGATTTTACACCGGAGCAGATGGAAGCATTTCTGCAAATGACAGAGATGATGTTACAGAATATTTCCTGAGCATAAAATAAAAGTGAAATCGGAAGAGGAGGAAATTACTGTGTAAATTTCCTTTTCTGGTTTCACTTTCTCTTTGAATTAATAGGTAGCTTTACGACCTAATAAAAGAAAAATGGAGGTAATGATTATGCCAATGCATAAGAGAGAAAGTTTGATTTATACGGTGTTAATGTGTTTTACCATGGTGTTATGGATGAGTATGTATAATGTAGCACTGCACATGGGAACACTGAATATGGAAGTAATAAGAGAAGGCTGGCTGGGATTCCCGCTGGCATATGTATGCGCAATGTGTCTGGATTGGTTTCTGGTATCTAAAATTGCAAAGGGATTTGCATTTCGTTTTCTGGTAAAACCGGAAAGCAGCACAACGAAAAAAGTGATTGCAGTTTCCTGCTGTATGGTAGTTCCAATGGTAATTTTCATGTCCTTATACGGTGGACTGGAAGCCTGCGTAAAAAGCGGGGCATGGAATATGCTCCCGATTATCTGGCTTACCAATATTCCAAAGAATTTTATTATGGCACTGCCGTTTCAGCTTCTGATTGCAGGCCCGTTGGTAAGAAAGATTTTCCGGGCAGCATTTCCGGTTGGAACCGTATTATTAGAAGCAGAAAGTGGAAATCCTGTATAAGAATTCCTCTTGTAAAATCCAAACATATGTGCTAATATAAAACAAGAACAAATGTTCTTGAAAGGCATTGATATGAATGGAAATAAAATCTATTTATGTATTGATTTAAAATCTTTTTATGCATCGGTGGAGTGCGTGGAACGGGGATGGGATCCGCTGACTGCCAGGCTGGTGGTCGCAGACCCGGAACGCTCAGAGAAAACCATCTGTCTTGCCGTATCACCGGCGTTAAAGCAGATGGGAGTTCCCAACCGGTGTCGTGTCTTTCAGATTCCCAAAGAAATTCCATATAAGATGGCACCTCCCCGTATGCAGCTATATATTGATTATGCAGCGGAAATCTATGGCGTATATTTAAAATATATTGCAAAAGAAGATATTCAGGTCTATTCTATTGATGAAGCATTTTTGGATGTGACGGATTATCTGCATCTCTACCAGATGACAGCAGTGGAACTGGGCAGAAAAATTATGCAGGATATCTTAGATACCACGAAGATTCCGGCTGCCTGTGGTGTAGGAACCAATCTCTATTTAGCGAAGGTTGCTTTAGATATTATGGCAAAGCATGAGACAGACCGGATTGCCTATCTGGATGAAGCGCGCTACCGGGAGAAGCTCTGGAAACATAAACCGCTGACTGATTTCTGGCGGGTGGGGCGTGGAACGGTAGAGCGTCTATCGAATATGGGCATCTGCACAATGGAAGAGATTGCCCATGCCAGAGAGTCTTTATTATATAAGGCTTTTGGCATAGATGCAGAGCTGTTAATTGATCACGCATGGGGAAGAGAACCGGTAACGATCGCGGACATCAAGGCATATCGGCCGAAGAATACATCCTTTTCCAGCGGTCAGGTGCTGCCGCGGGATTATGAGTATGAGGAAGGTGTGCTGGTGGTAAAAGAGATGGCAGATTTATTGTGCCTTGACCTGGTAGACCAGGGCCTTGTAACATCCCATATCAGTCTGACAATCGGTTACAGCAATCAGAAATGCTTTGAACCGGCGAAGGGAAGCACAACGCTGCGCAGTGCAACCAGCTCCAACCGCCGGCTGCTGTCTTATGTAGAGCAGCTTTATCGGAGAATTGTAAGACCTGGAGCATATATCCGGCGGATTACATTGACTTATACCGGCGTAATGACAGAAGATTATCAGCAATTTGATTTGTTTTCAAATCCGGAAGAGACAGAGAAGGATGTGAAGGCACAGCGTGCAGCAATCTCCATCAAGCAGCGCTACGGCAGGAATGCTATTTTAAAGGGAATGAATTTGGAAGAGAGTGCAACGACAATAGAACGAAACGGTCAGATTGGAGGGCATAAGAGTGGCGTATAGAAGAGACACCATGGGAGCCGGACAGCAGGAAACAGCATCCGGCTGGAATGAGAGAGAGAATCTGAGAAGAGAGAAAATGGACATCGAAGACCGTGCCAAGCAGTTTATGCCCTTCGATGCCCTGAAGGGCTTTAAAGAAGCTCTGCGGAAGAAGGAAAAAGAAGTTAATTCGAAAGAGAATCCCACCCCTTGACACCCATAGTATAATAAGAAGAAAACCAAGGATGAGAGGATGATAATTATGAGGCGTTCCAGACAGATGTCGGAATCAATAGAACTTGGAATCGTGCTGGCGTTGGCTGGAGGATTTATGGATGCATATTCCTATATGTGCAGGGATGGAGTATTTGCTAATGCGCAGACGGGAAATATGTTATTGCTCGGAATCAATTTATCGGAGAGAAATTGGGAAATGGCATTGCGTTATCTGTTCCCGGTGCTGGCATTTGCAATCGGAATAGCATTGGCAGATGTGGTGCGGGTACATGCAAAAGATAAGAGCCTGTTTCATTGGCGGCAGCTTTCTGTATTGTGTGAAGCGCTGGTACTATTTGTGGTATGCTTTTTTCCACAGAGCATGAATCTGGCAGCCAACAGTCTGACTTCACTGGCATGTGGCATACAGGTGGAGAGCTTCCGGAAGATTCATGGAAACGGAATTGCAACCACGATGTGCATCGGAAACTTAAGAAGCGGGACACAGAACTGGTGTGATTTCCATTATACGAAGAATAAAGAATCCGCGTTTAAGGGAATGCTGTATTATGGCATTATCCTGATGTTTATAATAGGGGCGATTATTGGAAATGCTTTTGTGAAATTATTGGCAGAAAAGGCAATTCTGATATGTGCAGCCGTGTTGTTCATGGCATTCATTATGATGTTTGTAGACAAAGAAAAAGCTTTGGAGCAGTAGTATTACTGCTTCAAAGCTTTTTTGATTGCGGTAAAGCTTTCTTTACTGATAACATGTTCCATTTTGCATGCATCTTCTGTTGCGATTTCCTTTGGTACACCAAGACTTTCTAACCAGGTAGAAAGAAATTCATGACGTTCATAAATCATTTCTGCAATTTCACGACCGGAGTCGGTAAGATAGATGAAGCCGGAATCGGTTACCGTAATATGATTCTTTTCTCTTAAATTCTTCATTGCTATGCTGACACTGGATTTCTTAAAGCCAAGTTCATTGGCAATATCTACAGAACGAACCACAGGAAGCTTTTTGCTCAGCATAAGAATAGTCTCAAGATAATTTTCTGCTGATTCATTTGTTGCCATATAACAACACCCCCATTAGAGTTTTTTTCTATAATAATACATGAATTTAGGTAAGTATAACATATTAAGCCGAACATATCAAATCATAAAGTGAATCTAAAAAATGTTTCTTAATGATAAAAATTTCTCAAAAACGTTCTTGACAACTAATGATAGTTAGAATATACTAACCAATGAAATGAGAAAAAATTAACAATAGCACAATAGAAAAGAGGAGAGTATGATGCCTTTATCTATGGTAAAAGAAGGAGAGCCGAACGTAATTAAGAAGGTCGGCGGTAAAGAAGAAACAAGAAGATTTCTTGAGAACCTTGGCTTTGTTGCTGGTGGTACAGTAACAGTAGTATCTGAGGTAAATGGAAATATGATTGTAAATGTCAAAGAATCCAGAGTAGCAATTGGAAAAGACATGGCAAATAAGATTATGGTGTAACAGCCAGAAGGAGGAAATTATGAAGACATTAAAAGAAGTAGCCTGCGGTCAGACCGTAAAGGTGAAAAAACTGTCCGGAGAGGGACCGGTAAAGAGACGTATCATGGACATGGGTATTACCAAGGGCGTGGACGTTTATGTAAGAAAGGTTGCTCCACTCGGTGATCCGGTAGAGGTGACAGTTCGAGGCTATGAGCTTTCTCTTCGTAAAGCAGATGCAGAAATGATTGAAGTAGAGTAAATTTTTTTTGCACATAGGTTAGTAAATGCTAACATAAGGAACGCTAAGCTAACATTTGAATAGTCCGACTAACAAAAGAAACATCGGACTAACAGCATAGAAAGGCTCTATGCAGGAAATTCAAAAATGATAAAAGAAAGAAGAAAAGAGGAGTAAAAAAGATGGCGATTAAAATTGCATTAGCAGGAAATCCCAACAGTGGAAAAACCACATTATTTAATGCTCTGACAGGTTCTAACCAGTTCGTAGGTAACTGGCCGGGCGTAACTGTAGAGAAAAAAGAAGGAAAGTTAAAAGGTCATAAGGATGTAACAATTATGGACTTACCAGGTATCTATTCCTTATCACCATATACACTGGAAGAAGTTGTTGCAAGAAATTACCTGATTAACGAACGTCCGGATGCAATCTTAAATATTGTAGATGGAACCAACATCGAGAGAAACCTTTATCTTTCTACACAGTTAATGGAACTGGGAATTCCGGTTATCATGGCTGTAAACATGATGGACTTGGTAAAGAAATCCGGAGACCAGATACATATCGACAAGCTTTCTAAGAAATTAGGATGCGAAGTAGTTGAGATTTCTGCATTAAAAGGAACCGGAATCATGGCTGCAGCAGAGAAAGCAATCGAAGCAGCAAAACAGAAAGCAGCAGCTCTGGTACATGAGTTCTCGAAAGAAGCGGAGGACATCATCCGCAAAGCAGAAGAAAAATTAGGAAGTGACATTCCGGAAGAACAGAAACGTTTCTTCGCAATCAAACTTCTTGAGAAAGATGATAAGATTGCAGAGCAGATGAAACAGAAAGCAGATGTATCTGTAGAAATCAAAGAAATGGAAGATGCATTTGATGATGATACCGAAAGTATTATCACAAATGAAAGATATGTATATATTTCAAGCATTATTGGTGAGTGTATTACCAAGAATGGCAAGAAAGCACTTTCTACTTCCGATAAGATTGACCGTATCGTAACAAACCGCTGGCTGGCACTGCCAATCTTCGCAGTAGTTATGTGGGTTGTATATTATGTATCTGTAACAACAGTAGGTTCCATTTTAACAGACTGGACCAATGATACTCTATTTGGTGAGTGGATTATCCCGGCAGCACAGAACTTCTTTGAAAATATCGGATGTGCAGACTGGCTGACAGGTCTTATCGTAGATGGTATTATCTCCGGTGTTGGTGCGGTTCTCGGATTCGTACCGCAGATGCTGGTATTATTTATCTTCCTGGCATTCTTAGAGTCCTGTGGATATATGGCTCGTGTCGCATTTATCATGGACCGTATCTTCCGTAAATTCGGTCTTTCCGGAAAATCATTTATCCCGATGTTAATCGGTAGTGGTTGTGGTGTTCCTGGAGTTATGGCATCAAGAACCATTGAAAATGACAGAGACCGTAAGATGACAATTATGACAACAACATTTATCCCATGTGGAGCAAAACTTCCAATCATCGCATTGATCGCAGGTGCATTATTTGATGGAGCTTCATGGGTTGCACCAAGTGCATATTTCGTTGGTATCGCAGCAATCATCTGCTCCGGTATTATCTTAAAGAAAACAAAGATGTTCGCTGGAGATCCGGCACCATTCGTTATGGAGTTACCGGCATATCACTGGCCAACAGTTGGAAACGTATTAAGAAGCATGTGGGAGAGAGGCTGGTCCTTTATTAAGAAGGCCGGTACCATCATCCTCTTATCAACTATCGTAGTCTGGTTCTTAATGAACTTTGGATGGACAGACGGAAGCTTCGGAATGTTAAGCTTTGACGGACTGGAGGGAACCGCTCTGGAAGCTGCTCAGGCAGAATGTATCTTAGCTAAGATTGGTAATGCGGTTGCCTGGATCTTCGCACCTCTTGGATGGGGTAACTGGAAGATGACAGTTGCAGCTATTACCGGATTAATCGCAAAAGAGAACGTAGTAGGAACAATCGGACAGTTATTCGGATTTGCAGAAGTTGCAGAAGACGGAGCAGAAATCTGGGGTAATCTGGCAAGCAGCATGACTGCACTTGCAGCATATTCCTACTTAGTATTCAACTTACTGTGTGCACCATGTTTCGCAGCTATGGGTGCAATCAAACGTGAGATGAACAATACAAAATGGTTCTGGTTCGCAATCGGATATCAGTGTATCCTTGCATATGTTGTATCCTTGTGTATCTTCCAGATTGGAACATTAATTACAGCAGGAACATTTGGTGTTGGAACAGTAGTTGCATTCCTTTTAATCATCGGATTCATTTATCTTTTGTTCCGTCCTTATAAGGAAAGCCAGACATTAAATGTAACAGTAAAAGCAAAATAATCCGCCATAACAGAAAGGAGTGATTACGATGGGTACAGTTATTGTTGGAGCTGTAGTTGTAGCAGTCGTTGCACTTATAATTCGAAGCATGGTAAAAGACAAAAAGGCAGGAAAATCACTGCAGTGTGGTGTGAACTGCAAGCACTGTGATGGACATTGCCATTAATCTAGATTGGAGGCAGGCATGACGCAGACGACACAGACCAGAGACAAGATAATCAAGATGCTGAAAGACCGGGGATGCCGGATGACAAAGCAGCGTCGTATTCTTTTGGATATTATCTTAGAAGATAACTGCTCCAGTTGTAAGGAAATTTATTACAGAGCGTCCAAGAAGGACAAAAGCATTGGAACAGCAACGGTATACCGTATGCTCAATGCACTGGAGGAAATTGGCGCGGTTACAAGAAAAAATATAATCGTAGTAAATCTGGATGACAAGGAAGAAGAAGCATAGCCCTCGTATCCGAAAAAATTTAAACAATGTAGACAATGTATAAGAAAAGCCCGGAGCAATCCGGGCTTTCCATGTTGAACTTTTACATAAACTGCGCCATCATATCGCTGGAGTAGACCACGCTGAGAAGAACCACAGCAATGGCAGAAAGGATAATTCCTATGATGGAAGTAATCATTCCGGCAGTAGCCATAGAGTTATTATATGGTTTGGCTTTCTTGGAAAGAATTGCTGCAAAAATGCCCACAATACCAAGCCCAATCAGATAGCCGATGCAGGAAAGTACCAGACTGATGATGCCAAGAACAAGAGATACAATGGAAAGCATTTTAGCTTCGTGTTCATCATCATAAATCGGAACGTTGTTGTAGAGCATCTCTAAGCGGATGCGTCTGGATTTACGCAGCATGACAAACATCGGAATCGCCAGCATGATAAATGACAGGGAATTAATTGCGGAGAAAGTATTGATCTGGGACACAATATTTCCGGCATCGAAAATTCCGGTGGAAAGCAGGCTGGCAAAATCAACAAGGGCATGGAAAATGACAAGCATCCAGAAATTGCGGGTAGATGCATATATCGTACAGAATAAAATACCCATCAGAGCAGCGGAGATAACCTGAATCAGGGCACTTGTAAATTTCACTCCGGAAAGGATATTTACAAAATGCATCAGACCAAAGAGGACGCCGCCTAAAACAATGGCACCGGTAATGCCTTTTCTTGTTTTTGGAAAACTGTTCAGTAACAGATTAAAAATGACACCTCGAAAGACCAGTTCTTCTACCAGTCCAACCAGAAAAATAGCAACTACATAGAAAATAATTTCCAAAGCAGGTCTTACATTTCCCACATTTGACATACTGCAAAGATAAATCTGTGCAATAAGGCTGAACAGACAGTAAACCACAAAGAAACCGCCGGTATATAAACTTCTGAGCCAGCCGGCAACATTTTCCGTAAAGATGCGGGTATAACCAATCACAAAGGTTATAATCAGGAAAACAATCAGAATGATAAATTCTGCGATTGCCTGAAGCAGGTAGTCGTTTTGTTCATTTAATCCCGGAATTTTTCCTAAAACAAAGCCAAGTCCCAACAATAACCCGGTAAAAAGAATAACCGCTACAATAGACAGCACAATTCCAACGGGTGCTGACAGATTTTTAAATTTTTCTTTCATTGTAAAATACCTCTCCTTAGTAAATGAATCAAATATGCGTCCATTATAGCATATATTTCCGGAAGTACATAATGAAATGTAAAAGTTATATAATTCGCTTTTGTGAAAATTATACAAATATGATGAGATGTTTTATACAAAATGCTTATTGACAGAAAAAGTTAAAATGATTAAGCTATTAAGTGGTTGTTGAAGAAACAGCGGGAGTATGAGCTATGAAAATAATATTTATCTTATTTTAGAGTAAGAAAGTTCATATATGTCGGAATTCTCCGGCAGATATCCCAAACAATTTATAAAACAATTTAATATAGGACAATGAGAGAAAGTATTTATTTGTCTGTTTCTGGAAGGACTGAAGGATGAATACATATATTACAGCTTACGGAACTGATATTGGAACGAAGAAAAAGGTCAATCAGGACAGCTTATGCGTGAAGATAGCAGTGGTAAAGGATAAGACAGTCTGCATGGCAGTGCTGTGTGATGGCATGGGAGGCTTAAGCAAGGGAGAACTTGCCAGTGCAACTGTAGTGCAGGGGTTTTCTGACTGGTTTATGAAAACATTGCCATATACAGACGGGAAGGTATCTTTGATAAAAGAACAGTGGGAAAATCTGATTGTAAATTTGAATGGAAAAATATGGAATTACGGGAAAAAACATGAGGTAGAATTGGGGACAACCCTGACCGTAATTCTGTTAATTGATTATAAACAGTATATAATTGCGCAGGTGGGAGATTCCCGGACATACAGAATAGATTCGGCACTTGTGCAGCTGACAGAGGATCAGTCCTTTGTGGCAAGAGAGATAAAACGAGGAAACATGACAGAAGAGGAAGCATTAACAGACCCACGGAGAAATGTGCTGTTACAGTGTATCGGAGCATCGCAAAATGTGAAGCCGGATTTTGTGGAAGGCAAAGTGGAAAATGAAAGCAGCTTCTTATTATGCTCAGATGGTTTTTGGCATAAGATAACGGAACTAGAAATATATCAGGCACTGAGTAATTCGAAATGGAATTCTAAAGGTCAGATAGAAGAAAAACTTCATCAGTTAATTCAATTAAATATGAAGCGTGGAGAAACGGATAATATCACGGTTATTTATATAGGTAAAAGTACAGAAGATTAAAGAGGAAAAATTATTGTGGCAATAATAGGTACATTGATTGAGGGGAAGTATGAAATATTAAAGCTGATTGGAAAAGGCGGTATGTCAGAGGTTTATCTTGCAATGGATAAGAATCTGAATAAGCAATGGGCGGTAAAAGAAATTAAAAAACGAGCACGGGATAAGAATAATGAAGTAGTCGTACAGTCAGCCATTGCGGAAGCTAATATGATGAAAAAACTGGATCATCCCTGTCTGCCTAGAATTGTAGATATCATAGATAAAGAGGATGTTATCTATGTTGTAATGGACTATATAGAAGGCGAACCACTGAATAAGGTGCTGGAGAGAGATGGTGCTCAGCCACAGGAAACTGTAATTGAGTGGGCAGAAGAATTGTGCGGAGTATTGGATTACTTACATATGCAGAATCCGCCAATTATATATAGAGACATGAAACCGGCAAATATCATGCTGCAGCCAAACGGAAATATAAAGCTGATTGATTTTGGGATTGCAAGAGAATATAAGGAACACAATCTGGAGGATACCGTCAGCCTTGGAACAAAAGGATATGCAGCTCCGGAGCAGTTCGGAGGAAAGGGACAGACAGACCAGAGAACCGACATTTATTGTCTGGGAGTGACATTGTATCATCTGGTGACCGGAAAGAATCCCTGTGAGCCGCCTTATGAGATTTATCCGATTCGTTATTGGAATCCGAATCTGTCATCAGGACTGGAAAGTATTATTTTAAAATGTACCAGAATTAACCCGGAAGAAAGATATCAGTCATGTGCAGAACTGTTATATGCAATTTTGCATTATGAGGAAGTGGATGAGACATATCAGAAGAAAAAGTTATATACATTCTATGGAATGCTGCTGGCTGCAGTAGTGAGTCTGGGAATTGGCATTTCCGGGCAGCTTCTACAAAGACATGTAAAAAATAATGATTACGATAACTTACTGTTACAGGCAGAAAAATCAGCAACAGATGAAGAAAAAATAGAAATATATTTAGAAGCGGTTGATATCAAACCGACAGATACAAAGGCCTATTTAGGTCTTATTGCTGCGTTTAAAGATGATGCGGTTTTTACGGTAGAAGAAGAGAATGAATTTAAAAAGAAAATCAATAATAATTTGAGCGGACTTCGGGAACAGGATGATTATGCAGATTTAGCCTATGAAATAGGAAGATTGTACTGGTATTACTATGATTATGGGAAAACAGATACCAGTGATAACCAGATAACAAGAATAAAGAGTTCTGTTCAGTGGTTTTCAGATGCGTATGATTATGGAAGCGAAGAATCGGATTATCATCTGATTACACAGGTATATAAAGAAATTGGTCAGTTTACAAGAGATGTGACATTGAATGTTGAGGAAGCATCGGATAAGGGAACCTATGCACCGTACTTTCAGAATTTGGAAGATTTACTGGAGATTGTAGATGGTGAAGACAGCGAGATTGTAAATCTTGAAGTATACAAACTGTGTTTGAATTCAATCGAAAATTATACCAGAAAGTTTAAATCAGATGGAATCGAAGAGAGCCGGATACAAGCGTTTTATCAGGATGTCCTTGACAGAACCGATGCCGTGGATACAACAACGGATAAGACCGATGAAATAAAGCAGCAGATATTAGAACGTAAAGATGCGGCGCAGGATGCAATAAAAAATGCATATAGTGAACAATAGGAGCATGAATACAATGATATATCAGATTATTTCATGGATAGGATTTGGACTGGCAGCGATTTTTTTGCTGATTGCAATTATTTTGTTTTTCAGTTTTGACATTATTTCTCTGCATGGTGAAGTAAGTGGAAAAACAGCAGCAAAGCAGATGAAAGAAATTCGTGAGCAGAATCGGAAGGAAGCAAACAGAAGAAGAGTGCCGATAAAAAATGAATATCCGGTAAAAGAGGAAGCGGTATCTAGAACAATTCCTGCAGCAGAGGATGAGAAAACAACAGTACTGGAAGATGAGACAACTCTGTTGGAAGAAGGTACAGTATTGCTGAGTAACGAAGAACAGAATATATCGGAGAATGATGGACTGATTTTGTTAGAGGATGTTATGGAAATTCATACGAATGAGACAATATAAGTAAATGAAAAACTTATAGGAAAGAGAATGAAAGAGGGAAGACTTATGAAGAAATGGAAGCAGATATTAGCATTGACACTTGCGGTTGTAGTCACATTGAGTGTAGTACCGGTGGGAGATGCAAGAGCAGCAGTGGAAGAACCGACAGAGTATGCAATTGTAGGTGAGATTATAAATGCAGATGGGGCTGAAATTACAGTAAAGGAAATATCTAAGGATGGCACAGAGAATGTTGAACTGCCATGGGAAGAGTTAGAGGAAGATACACAGAACAGTGATACAGAGAAGGATACAAAGATTTTTTATACCGATGAACTGGAAGCTGGAAAGGATTATTTGATTGAGGTACAGCCGAAGGAAGATTATAAAATTGTTTTAGATGAAGAAAATGATTTCGAAGAAAAAGGGGAAGGATATCAGTATGCTTTTTCCTGCACGGAAGATAATAATTTTTTCAGATTTAAAGCAGAAGCACAGAAAACAACAGGGGAAATGACTTTGAATATAGTTACGGATGGAAAGAGTGATTTTTCCGGTGGAAGCGTAACCGTATATAAAATCAAAGAGGATGGGGAAGAAGAATGTACACCATCTGAGTCGGCACAGGGTGTAAAAAAATATAATGTAAATGCAGAAAATGATTACCGCATAGAGGTTAAACCGGACAGAGATGCCGGATATGAATTTCAAAATAACCAGAAACCGGATGATTATACCTATGATGAAGAAAAAGATATTTATTATAAAACATTTTCCTGCACCACGGAAAAATTATCTTATTCCGAGCAGATTTCTTTTGCACTTAAGAAAGTGAAAATAAAGTTGGAACTTTCAGAAGGTGGCGGAATTCAGATTGGTAATACAGCTTATAACAAATCAGAAGAAATAGACTGCAAATATGGAGATACCTTTGAAAATGTAAAAATTATTCCAAAACCAGGATATATTATAAAATCAGCAACATGGAATGACAGTGAACTGACGATTTTACAGGATGAGGATACAGTAGGAAAAGTATCACTTCCGGCATTAAAAGAGGATGCAGCACTGACAGTAAGTTTTGAACAGGCAGAAGTGGAACAGGAAGCGCAATTCCCGGATGATATAGAGATTGTCTTTTCTAATGCGCAGGATGAAAATACCAGAGAAGTATCAGAGGATGGGATAACCTACAGCATCTCAAAAGGACAGACAGTTACGATAAAAAGCAAAAGCGGAAAATCAATTTCTTTTAATAACGAGAAGAAGTCAGTATTGGGAGCTTTCTGGGTAAGAGATTATGAGCAGAATAAGATACTGGATTCAGAAAAGACTATAAACAATATCTGGGAATTGGAGAGTCCGTGGAATATTTTTGCCAACCAGATAGGCTATGAACTAAAGAAACCGGTTACATTTATTTTTGATACAGTTCCGCCGAAAGTAACTGTTACAGAGAATGGAAAAGCAGTAGAGAACGGATATAAAACATGGATTACAGGCAAGGAAGATAATATTGTTATTACCGGAAATGTAACAGATGCAGGAACGGAAGGCTCCAATTATCTTTCGGGAGCAGACCGGGTGGTATGGTCAACAGAACCACTGACAGAAGATAAAATACTGGCAGAGGAAGAACATGGGCCAGCCGTAACAGAGGATGGAACATTTTCCATTCAGATAGATGTGGTGCCGCAGGAAGATACGGAGGTTTATCTCTATGGTGTAGATAAGGCATCCAATGTAAATGTGGACGAGCCGGTAATTAGAGGATATCAGGTGGACAAAAGTGCACCTGTTATTACAGACATTCAGGCACCGTCATTGATTGAAAAGAGAAATGTATATTATACGAGAGATGCAAAAGTCACATTTACAGTAAAGACAGCGGATGAACAATCCGGCGTAAAGTCGATTACCATATATCAGGATGGCGTAGCAAAAGCAACTAAGAATGTGGACAGCAGTAACAGTGCCACATTTACAATAACACTTTCCGATACGGCAGAAAATAAGATAACAGCATCTGCAACGGATAAGGTTGGAAATACAATGGCACCGGAAAATTATGGTAGCTTCGCAAATGGTGCGAAGATTGTGCATGATATTACAGTGCCGGAAATAAAGGCAGACCTTGCGCATTTTTATGTGGATACCAATATGGAAGGAGTTACTACATATTACGAGAAGCAGGATGAAACCATAAATTTTTCGATAGAACAGAAAAAATCAGGATTGAATTCAGTAAATGTTACCATCAATGGAACGTCATTGACAGAAGACAAGAATGGAAAAAGCTTAACAGATGCCAACAGAATCTATAAAGATGTTCAGCAGGAAATGACAACAAAGGATACATTTGTAATTTCCACGTCACAGGTTTCTGCCGTTGGAGATGGTGATTATGAAATTAAAATTGCGGTAACCGCAAATGTAGATGAGAAAGATGTCTATACGAAAACAATTCATGTGCATAAAGAAAATCAAGCACCGGTTGTTACGGATTTTCAGGTGATTGGTGCATCAAAGGAAACAGTAAGTGATACCGGAAATTATGGATATTATGCCAATACAGATGTTACTGCGGAAATAACAGTAAGTGATGGAAATACCGGTGCAGGAATCCAAAGTATTTCATATCATCTGACAGATGCGGATGGAACGGAAGAGAAAGAAGTAACGGTAGAATGCAGAAAAAGACCCGGAGAAGATGCTGTTATCAGAATTCCAATTCAGGCTGAATTTAAGGGATACATTTATTTAAAGGCAACGGACAATGTGGGAAATGTGTCTTTGGATTATTATAAATCAGTGGGTATTTTACTGGAACGGTCGGAAGCACATGAAAGCAATCGTAATGTAGTAATAGAGCCGGAGAAGACAGATACAACGGATGGAAAAGGGAATCCATTGTATGCATCTGATACATCAGTTGCAGTAAGTATAGAAGATCCTTATGCTGGAATTCGATCCATAGAATGGTCAGTAAATGCACCATATGATACAGGAAACAACAGAAATGGCATAGTGACAGTTGATAATAACGGAGCAATATCGGATGAAGCATGGAAGATTACAACAGCAGACAGAAATCTGGTTACAGGTGTGAGCGGACAGATTCCGGTATTTCATAACAGCAATGATATTGTTGTAAATGTAAAGGTGACAGACTGTGCAGGAAATGTGACGGAAAAAGCAGTAACTATAAGTATTGATAAAACAGCTCCGGAGATAAGTATATCCTACAATGATATTGCACCGGACAGCATATATACATCGGTATATAAGGATGTAAGAGTTGCAACAGTTACCGTGAGAGAAAGAAATTTTGATGAGAATGATATTGCATGGAATCTTATAAGCACCCATGGCGCAGAGGCACAGATTTCAGGGTGGACAGAATATACAGAGGAAGGAAATCCGGATAACAGTGTGCATATGGCAACGGTAACATTTGCAGCAGATGATGATTACAGATTTTCGATGAGTGGCAGGGACCGGGCAGGAAATAATGCAACAACTTTCCCGGAGCAGACATTTACCATTGACCGGACGAATCCTGTAATTGAAGTGACAATGGATGGGCAGGCAGCCAATGGAAATTATTATGCACAGGATAGAACGGCTACGATTAAAGTAACGGAGCATAATTTTGATGCAGGACGAATTGAAGTGCATGGAACAGCTGCCGATAATGGACAGACAACAGTTTTCCCGGCATTGTCCGGTTGGACAACGGATGGTGATGTGCATATGGCAACCATATCCTTTGCAGTAGATGGAAATTACACATTTACAGTTGATGCAATGGATGAAGCCGGAAATGCAGCGGTTCAAAGCAGTACATCAGAGTTTGTCATTGATAAGACAGAGCCTGTAATTGAAATCTCCGGTATCGAAAATGATTCTGCGAATAATGACGTAGTCATGCCGGTCGTTCAATTTTCAGATACAAATTATAATGAAGGCGCTGCAACCATAGAATTATCAGGTGCAAATCATGGAATTGTTCATTATGATGGCACCTTTGCTCAGACAGAAAATGGACAGACCTTTACTTTCTCTGATTTTGCACATGAACAGGATGTAGACGATATTTATACGTTGACCGCAAGAGAGACTGATTTTGCAGGAAATGAGACAGAACAGAGTATTACATTTTCGGTAAACAGATTTGGCTCGGTTTATGTATTGGATGATTCTTTGAAAGAAATAGAAGGTACTTATATTAAGGAACCAATCGATATTGTGCTGACAGAGACAAATGTGGACAGTCTTTCCATGGATACCATTAAAATTACGGTTTCTGCAAATGGAGAGCCGAAAAATCTGGAAGAAGGAACGGATTATACCATTACTTCAGTGGGTGGAAACGGAAGCTGGAGCCAGTATACCTATAAGATAGACAAATCAGTTTTTCAGGGAGACGGTTCCTACCTGGTTACGGTTTACTCAGAGGATAATGCCGGTAATATCAACGAGAATATTAATGAATCCAAGCAGGCAGAGATTGGATTTGGTGTGGATGGAACAGCACCGGTGATTGTGCCAATTAATATAGAAGAGGGACAGAGTTACAATACGCAGAATTATGAAGCAACGGTATCGGTTATCGATAATCTGGTATTGCAGGATATTAAGGTTATATTAAACGGACAGACACTTTCCTATACACAGGATGGGGATGATATTAGTTTTTCGATTCCGGAATCCGATAAGCGGCAGACAGTAGCCATAAGTGCAAAGGATGCAGCAGGCAATGAGGTGGACTGTGAGATAGCCGATTTGCTGGTATCAACCAATTCCCTGATAAGGTTATTGAATAATACACCGGCGGTTATCGCTATTGTATGCGGAGTTGCCGTTGTTGGTGTTGGAACCGGAGTATTTGCAGGACTTCGCAGAAAGCGGACAGTTCATATTAAACGTAAAAACTGAAACAGAATAGAGGGATAGATAGTGACAAAGTATAGCATTTCAGCACAAAAGAATTTGATAAAAATAACACAAAAGAGCATGAAAAAGCTTCCGGTAAATGAAAGAGAACTGGCGGTTTTTCAGGAGAATTTATTACCGGGGCTATTCCGTCCTGCAATGGAGGGAAAGCATCGAATTATATATACTGCGCCACAGTCTGTTTCATTGAGCCGCTATATCAGAAAAGGATTAAATGTTCATCGTTTTTACAGTATTGTCGCCCAGGTTGTAGAAATGATAAAGAAGATAGAATTATATAAATTTTATCTGCCTAATCTTGTCCTGGATACAGAAATTATTTTTGTAAAAGAAACAACAGGAGAACTGTTTTTCCTATATGAGCCATTATTAAGCAGAGAGAGCAACATTAATGTATATAATTTTCTGGAAAAAATGGTGAAAGAAATAAAATCAGATGACCTGGAACTGGGAAAGGAATCCCGGGCATTTTTAGACTTTATTGCTGATCCTGCAAATTATCGGATAGAAGATATTGAGCAGTATATATTAAAAAGATATCCGCAGATATATCAGGAGATAAAGCGGACAGAGAGTGGGAAAAGCGGATTTATTGCAAGTTCACAGCTTGCAAATAGGCAGCATTATGCGCCTTCTGCACAAATAGAACCTGCTTATGAACCGGAAACTACAGTTTTAACAGAAGAAGATGGAACCACACTTTTAGATGAGGAGGATGGAACGGTTCTCTTAAATGAAGGAAGTATAGCGGCAGGAATTATACGGCTGAAAACGGGAGAATATTTTTCGATTCCCGGAACGATATTTTCCATTGGAAAGTCAGCAGAGAATGACTTGGTATTGAGTGACAATAAAGCAATCAGCCGGAAACATGCAGTTATCTATAAACAAAATGGAAACTTTGTAATAGTAGATCAGAGGTCTACAAATCACAGCTTCTTAAAAGGAGAAATGTTAGAACCGGATTGCAAAGTGGAACTGTGTGACGGAGATATCATACGGCTTGCAGATGAAGAATTTGAATTTAAGTTAGAAGATTAGGAAAGGCAAGAAAGAATAAAGTGAAAGAATTTTTAGGAAAACAGGTAACAGAAGAAGAACATGGAATGGGAATTGCGTACCTGTTGGATAATAATGAATTATTCTACGATATCGGCTATAAAGTAATGCAGAATCTGGAAGAGACATATCTGTTAAAATGCCATCGGTTGAAATATAACGGAAAAATAAAACTGGTATATTTTACGAAAGAATATGTGACAGCAGAAACGGTACTTGCAAATGCAATGCCGGAAGTGAAGGAACGTATGATAGCACGGATTCTGGATGCGTTTACACAGATTATTAATTTAGGTTTTTTGGATATTGCTTATGTAGATAACCGGCTGGATAACATTTATGTGGATCCGGCTACAGAAGAAGTAAAGATTATTTATTTGCCGATTCAGATTCCGGGAGTGACCAAGAATAAAAATACTTTTGAGAATGAACTGAAAGCACAGTTTGAAATGCCGAATCTTACAATACCAAAAGCAGCAACACAGAATCCGGCGGTAATAGAAAATACCGAAACACCAAAGCAGCTCACCATTCAGTCCTTAGATGGTAGATTTGTTTTTCATATAACAGATAAGGATTTTGTACTGGGTAAAAGCAGGGATAAAGTGGATGGTGAAATAACCGGAAATCCTGCAGTCAGCCGGGTACACTGCAAGATTCTGGTTCGAAATAGAAGTTATTATATTCAGGATTTGGGAAGCTCAAATGGAACATTTTTGAATGGAAAGAAAGTTACGATGACAGAGCCTCTTGAAATTCAGAATGGAAGCAGAATTCGAATAGCAAATCTGGAATTTGTGGCGCGAGGATAAAAAGATGAGTAAACCATTGATTGTAATTGCAGATATGGATACAGCATATCTGGCAGAATTAGAAAATAAGTTTCTGGTGGAACTGGGAGACAGAGCAGAGCTTGAGATAATTTCTGACCCGGAATATTTTGAACAGTTTTTTTCAAACCCTGTCACAGCAGAAATTGTAGCGGTAAATGAAAATTTATATACCAATGCGCTGCAAAGACAGGATATTCAGAATCTGTTTATTTTATCAGAACATCAGGAACAGGGCAGAACCGAAGAATTATCGGTATCAAGAGTTTATAAGTATTATGGCATCAAAGAGTTATACAATGAACTGACTTATAAGAGTCAGGAGCGGTTAGAAGGAAAAGAGTCCGGAAAAAGAGAGACTACAATTATCGCGCTGTATTCGGCAATCGGAGGAACGGGAAAGACAAGTCTTTCCGTCGGATTAGCGGAGTGCCTGGCAAAGAAGCATAAAAGAATTTTATATGTAAATACAGAAGCAATACAGGCATTTTTCTTTTACCTGAGTGATAAGAGCGGAATGCCGAATGAAGGATATCGTGCAATAAAAGAAGATGCGGGACACATATACCAGAATATCCGTTCCTTTATCAGAAAAGAAGGATTTTCTTATATACCGCCATTTTTATCAACATTGGATGCCAGAAATTTATCATACGATATATATCTGAATTTAATTCGTGGAGCCAGGGAAAGTAAAGAATACGATTTTATTATTGTGGATATTGAGGCAGGATATGAAGCAAACAGAGTGCAATTGCTTCAGGAAGCAGATAAAGTATTGCTGATTACCATGCAGGATGCAATTTCAACCTGCAAAATGGAATATATTATGCAAAATCTCGATTTCCGGGATCATGAAAAGTATCTGGTTATCATGAACCGCTATCGTGGAGATGAGATGAATTGTTATATGCAGTCAGAACTGCAGGCACAGTTTCCGGTTAAGGAAAAGATATATGAGGCAGAAACACCGCTTGGTACAGCGGAACAATTGGCAGCATTGGAAGGAATAAAAAAACTTTCCTATATGTTTATTTAGGGGTAGTGAAATATGGACGAGAAGGCAGTTGTTGAATTTATTAGTCAGGATAAAAAGATACATGTTGATTTGGAAATTCCACTGGGAATCACAGCAAATGATCTGGTGCTTGCATTAAATGAAGCATATGATCTGGGAATTGATACAGATGATATTTTTAACTGTTATCTGGCAGCAGAGAATCCAATTGTATTCTTACGTGGAAATAAAACACTGAAAGAATTTGGAATTCGAAACGGTTCACATATTATTTATCGGAGAGACTAAAGATGGAATATCAATACAAAGTAATTATCAGCAACAGAACAGTGTATAAGGAATTTGAGATTCAGCCGGATATGGACCGGGTTAAATTGGGAACAGGTTCATCCTGTGAATTTCGATTGAATCCGGAAGCGTTTTTTACCGGAATCGAAATGGAGTTTAGAAAAAATGGAAAAAGCTGGAACTTAGAGTGCTCAGATGATGTTTATTTTAGCAGGGGTGATATGCGAAAGCTTCTGTCAACAGAGGTAAGGCATGGGGATGTGCTTTCTGTCTGTTATGCATCAACGGGAAATGAAGCATTTGAATTACGCTTTTTAATTGATTTTGAAGCCAGAGTACCGGACTATAACTATTATCTGGAAATTACCGGAACGATAGATATTGCGACTGATGCGACAGCGGATATTATTTTAAACAGCAAATTCAGCAGCGACAGCAAGATAAGACTTACCTTAAATGGTACACAGTGTCAATTGGAAGAGATTGTTTCAGAATATGGTGTATATCTGAATGGCAGAAAGCTGATGAACAAGACAGAATTGAAAGACAGTGATTTCTTTTCCGTTGCAGAATTTCATTTTTATTATAAGGACAGAAAGATATTTTTTGACCGGGAAAATCTGAAGGTCGCAAATGGTGAGATGAAGGAAGTCAGTACACATACGAATAATTTCCATTATCCGCTGTTTAATCGGAATACCAGAATAAAAAAACAGTTATCCGATGAAAAGATTGAAATCCTAGATGCACCGGCAATTCCGAAAAAACCGGAGAATAATATTGTTTTGACATTAATGCCAACAGTGGCAATGCTGGCGCTGATGATTGTTGTCCGCGGAGTTATGAATACTTCCGGAGGTTCTTATATTATTTTCAGTATATGTTCTATGGGACTTGGTATTGTAACTTCAATTCTGGGATTTGTTTCAGGAAGAAAACAATATAAACGGGAATGCGCAGAACGTATTCGTAAATATACCAATTATATTGAAAAGAAAAAGTTAGAAGTAGCAACAGAAAGACAGGAAGAACTGGATAGCTTAAATGAAATGTATTGTAATGTGCAGCAGGATATAGATACAGCAATGCATTTTGACAGAAGGCTGTTTGAAAAGACCAGGGAGGATGAAGACTTTTTACATATATATCTGGGACAGGGAACCATTGCATCCAGCCGTCCGATTGACTATAAGAAACAGGAGCGGTTGGAGGTTGGAGATGAGCTGACGGAAATGCCTGAAAAAATCTATCAGCTTTTTGAACATATTGACGGAGCACCGATTTGCTCAGATATGAAAGATTCTAATGCAATTGGTATTGTTGGCACGAAAGAAGCTTTGTATGGAATGTTTAAGAATATCGTAATAGATATTGCGGTTCGTCATTACTATGGAGATGTCCGGCTCTATATGCTGGTGGATGATGAAAAAAGGTATCAGTGGGCACGCTTCCTGCCACATCTTATGAATGCCGGTGGAATAAGAAATATTGTTTTCGATAATGAAAGTAAAAATAATATTTTTGAGAGTCTGTTCCGGGAACTGACTTATCGGGAGCAGACAGAAGAAATCCCATACTATGGAATTGTACTTGTGGAAAATGAATTCGGCATAAAGAATCATCCGATATCCCGCTACATCGAGCAGGCATCAGAGCTTGGAATGACTTTTGTATTTTTTGAAAACAGTGCAGAGGAACTGCCGCTGCATTGTGATGAAATTATAGAATTACATTCAGAAAGTGAAGGAGTCATCTGCAAGGCAGAGGATGGAAATCAGATAAAACAATTTGAATATCATACCATAACCGATAAGCAGGCAGCAGATGTGGTAGAAAAGCTTGCACCGGTTTATTGCGAAGAAATAAGCCTTGAGAATTCACTTAGAAAAAATATTACATTATATGAATTGCTGCATATATTTACGGTTGAAGATTTAAATCTGGCACAGCGCTGGCAGGAGTCACAGATATTTAAATCTATGGCAGCCCCATTAGGTGTAAATGCCAAGGATGAAATTGTTACACTTAATTTGCATGAGAAAGCTCATGGACCGCATGGTCTGGTGGCAGGAACAACAGGTTCCGGAAAGAGTGAGATTTTACAAAGTTATATTTTGTCGGCAGCAACAATTTTTCATCCCTATGAAATTGGCTTCGTCATAATTGATTTTAAAGGTGGTGGAATGGTAAATCAGTTCCGAGACCTGCCTCATTTAATTGGCGCAATTACCAATATTGATGGAAATGAGGTACAGCGTTCCTTAAAATCCATCAAGGCAGAATTGATGAAAAGACAGAACCTCTTTGCAGAAGCAGGCGTAAATCATATTGATAAATACATAGAACTGTATAAAGAAAAGAGAGTTACCGTTGCTTTACCGCATCTTGTAATAATCGTGGATGAGTTTGCAGAATTAAAGGCTGAACAGCCGGATTTTATGAAGGAATTGATCAGTGCGGCACGAATCGGACGAAGTCTTGGTGTCCATCTGATTCTTGCAACACAGAAACCGAGTGGAGTAGTGGACGGACAGATTTGGTCAAACTCTAAATTCAAGCTGTGCCTGAAAGTGCAGTCGAAAGAAGATAGTAATGAGGTTTTAAAGACACCGCTGGCAGCAGAGATTAAGGAGCCAGGACGGGCATATCTTCAGGTTGGAAACAATGAAATTTTTGAATTGTTTCAATCTGCCTATAGCGGGGCACCGGCTACGATGGAAGATACAGAGGGAAGCAAAGAGTTTCAAATCAGTCAGCTTAATTTTGCCGGAATGCGTAAGGTGGTATATCAGAAGAAAAAAGAGAAACGGAAGGATGCACATAATAAGAATCAGTTAGAAGCAATTGTAGAATATATTGCCGCTTATTGTGAAAAAGAACATATTACAAAGCTGCCGGATATCTGTATGCCGCCATTGCCGGAAATTCTGTATTATACAGATTCTGCAAGAAGAGATACCGAGGAAATTTATGCGACAGTCGGTCTGCTGGACGACCCGGACAGACAGTTGCAGGAGGCATTGAATCTGAATGTTACATCACAGAATTATATGATTATCGGATCAGCACAATGTGGAAAGACCAATGTATTGCAGACCATTATTCGAAGTATAGCAGGTAATTACGCACCATCAGAAGTAAATATGTATATGATTGATTTTGGCTCGATGATTCTTAAGAATTTTGCAGAATTGAATCATTGCGGTGGTGTGGTATGTGTTTCCGATGATGAGAAGCTAAAAAATCTTTTTAAGTTGTTAAATACAGAAGTAAAGAACAGAAAAGAGAGATTTGCAGAGGCAGGAGTCAGCTCCTTTGTTGCATATAAGGAAACGGGAAAAACAGATTTACCGCAGATTATTGTTTTCATAGATAATCTGACCGCTTTAAAGGAAATGTATCTTCAGGATCAGGATTATCTGCTTCCGTTGTGCAGAGATGGTATTGCAGTAGGAATTTCATTTGTTGTTGCGAACGCACAGACTTCGGGCATAGGATATCGCTATTTAAATAACTTTGAAGGAAGAATCACGCTATTCTGTAATGAGACATCCGAATATGGAATGATGTTTGAGGGCTGCAGAATGAAGCTTCCGGATATATCGGGGCGCAGTCTGGTTCAGATAAATAAAAATGTATTTGAATGTCAGATGTACTTATCCTTTGAAGGAGAGAAAGAATTTGAACGAGTACAGGAAATCCGGAAATTCGTAGAAATGCAGAATGGAAAATATGCCGGTCAGAAGGCACGGGTGATTCCGGAGATACCAAAGGAACTGAATGCCGAATATATACAGAAGGTATATCCATCCTATCAGAAGCAGGGCAGTGTGGTACTGGGATTGGATTACAACACGGTATTACCGGATGCAATCGATTTTACTTCCGGTGGAATGTTGACCCTTTCCGGTAAAAAAGAAAAGGGCAAGGACATTTTTGCAAAGTATTTTATAGAGTCTGTATTACAAAATGGCTTTGGCGAGGCAGAATTATATATCTTAGATGATATGACCCGTAAATGGGGTGAGTATGAGTTTCACCCTAAGACGGCACTGTATGTGAATACATCAGAAACATTGCAGACAGTAATTGATGAGATTGATCAGAGAGTACAGATGCGCTATGAGCAGTTCTCGGAAGGACAACTTGATGTACTGGAGGATGAGCCGTGGATTGTACTTATCATTGAGAGTGCAGATGCCATTGCAGATATAAGCGGAAATAAGCAGGAAATTGCCGCTATCAGAAGCTGGTTAGGAAAATACCGCACCATGAAAATATTTATTTTGATGACAAATGTAGAAAATGCCAATATTGCATTTAATGCACCGGAGCTGTTAAAAGTAGTGAAAGATAATCGAAGATATCTTGTATTTGAAGATGCAGCGAATATTAAAATGTGTGATATCTCAATCAGTGTGGCAAAGAAATATGCAAAACCAATTGAACCATGTGATGCATTCTATATTTGTGAGAATGAACTGACAAAATTAAAAACCGTAAAACTAAGTTGATGGATACTGCAAAGCAGTTAACCATAAAAAAATTTAAGGAGGAAAAGAAAAATGGCAGTAAACAAAGTGGATTATGAGGTACTTACATCAGGAGTTAGTGTTTATGCGAATCAGGCAGAAGCACTGGATGAGGTAATTCAGGCTTTGGTAAAGATGAATGGGGAATTACAGGGTGGCTGGACAAACCAGACAGCAGATGCATTTATCGAAAGATTCGAAGATGAGTACAAACCGGCACTTGAAAATGCAAGAGATGCTATCCAGAGCATTTCTGATTTCATCCAGAGTTACATGCAGAACAGACAGGATGATGATGCACAGGGTGCAGCAGCAGTTAGAGGATAATTGCAAAAATAAGTTGGGAGGATTGCCTGTAAAAAAACAGGCAGTTCTCCTGATAAAAGAGGAGCTTAAACATGAAGAAAAGTAATGTGGCAGGGTTAATTGTTATAGCATTATTTGTAATCGGAATAGCTGTTGCATTGATGCAGTATAAAAGAGAACAGACATATTCGGATGAACAGAAAAATGTTCTGGCGTCAGAAAAAGTAGTATTGAGTGCAGATGAGAATTTGTTTGGAATGACAACAACAGATGCACCGGAAAATTATGATATTACCAAGGATTATTATGAGAATTATGATAACGCAGGATTGGAAAAGTATGTTATTCCAATTGCGTTTATGGATGAAGAATCATACATATTTGGAATAAGAGAAACAAAGTATTGCCAGTATGTTTATATAGATGATAGTCAGGATATAGTAGTAGAAATGACTAAGGAGCAAAGGGAAAAATGGATAAGTAAGTTAAAAGAAAAAATAGATGATATATTACAGCAACAAAAAGAAAGTAAAGTATACAATTTTAATTTTGAGAAAGATTATAAAACTTTGCAAATTGATGTTACAAAAGAAGTATTAGACCAAGAGAAAATGACTTCTTTTATGTCTTATCTTACAGCATTGTTATATCATTCGGAGATATATCAGATCCTTAATGGAAATACAGATTGGGCAGTTCAGGTTATTACAGAGGATTGGGACACCGGAAAAGAATTAATTAATATAGAATATCCGGATGAAGGATTCCGTTTATCGGATGAAAATTGGGAAAATATATAAATTGCCTGGTATGATATTAAGAATGTTTTGATATAAGAGGAAAGAAAAATATGACGAGAGATTTTTCACCAGGGGCAAAAGAACTGTTAATGCAAATTTTTTCAGATGTGCAGCAAGTCGATACCAGATATATCGGAACAGTTGCCGGACTGGTAATGGCAGGAAATGCAATAATTACATATTTTACAGACTTAGCAGATAATATTAATCCGAATGGTGGAAATCTTGATATAGAAAAATTAAGAACAACACTGGAGGCTGACAGGGAACGATTAGACAAAATGCAGCAGAGTGTTGTAAGAAATTTAATTAAAGATGGAAAGGCAAAAGAAGCAGCAGAGTATATTATTTCCGTTTCAAGATTAAATCTGATGTATGATGAATTTGAAGCACTTTCTAAAAAGGAGCAATTAGAGTATATAAACCGTATTGCAGCATGGGTACTATCAATCATTCCGGAAGTAGAATTAGAGGATGGATTATATGAGGTTACAGTTCCACTAGGGGTAGATATGACGGCAACCTATTGTGTCAGCGTGAAGGGAACAACAAATTTTGGAAACCAGTCAACGATTAATTTTACAATAGAGAAACAGCAGATGATGCTACAGTCCTTTAAAGTGTCAAGTAAAAATTTATTTCAAAATGACCAATATAGTTTCACTTCTTCAATGGGCGTTGAGACGGCTCAGGAAATAAAATCTGTATTATCTACTACAGCAAAAGTAGGGAATACAGTGTTTACATTAGAATATGCTGGTGGAGTAGAAAACACAAGTGTGAAGTATGAGATAGAAGAAAACCTTGATGATAATGTAAAAGTAGCGTCATCCATTGAAATTGAAAAATCCAATAATACTGATATGCCGGAATGGGAAGCAGTATATATACCGGTAGAGGAAGTTGTTTATTCTTATGAATCATCATATAATGAGCTATTAATGCCGGATTGGGAAAGTGTTAATGAATTTGTGGAGGGTGCGACTGTGGTATTTAGAACTGTGGAAGAAACACTTTTATGCATAGGTTTGGTATTACTGATGATAGCGTTAATATAGAAAGACAGGTATTCAGGAATGAAAAAGAAAAA
>ULVA01056673.1_pt1 | contig 33675 bp, 31 predicted proteins | sample 1958811 | NCBI WGS metagenome assembly ULVA01 (sample SAMEA4835768, study PRJEB28245) | human gut metagenome | biome: gut microbiome; material: fecal sample | place: Denmark | collected 2008
TAGGAAGAAGGAGTCTGCTATGTACAATATTGAGTTTTATACAAACAGAAATGGCCAATCTGAGATTCTGAATTTCCTTGAAGCATTGCGTACAAAAAGTAAAACCAGCAAAGATGCGCGCATTCAATACAACCAGATTGTTTTCTATATCGATTTGCTTGCAGAACGGTCAGCAATCTTCCCATTAAGATCACGAAGCATTTAGAAGAAGATATCTGGGAGCTGCGTCCGGGTTATAACCGCGTTTTTTATTTCTATTATGACAACAAGCAATATGTGCTTCTTCATCATTTTCGCAAAAAATCGCAAAAGACGCCAGCGAAGGAGCTTCTCTAGGCCAAGGCAGAACGCGATGATTACATCAAAACAAAAGGAGGAAAAATCATGAACTGGAATGACTATAAAGAGCACGTCAAAGCATGCAGTGAGGACGACCGTAGAAATATGGAAGAAATTGAAGCGGCGGCTGATATCGTCTCCTCCTTGATCAAGCGTCGGCAGGAGCTTGGCCTCAGCCAACGAGCACTGGCTGAGCGCTGCGGTATCCCACAGTCTTCTATCGCCCGCATCGAGTCCTGCAGTGTAGCTCCCAAGCTCGATACTCTCATCAAACTGATGCAGGCACTACAGCTCAAACTGCAGGTAGCCGTTGCCAGCTGAATAGCAAACGGGTACGTCCCTGGCAAGCAAGGACGTACCCGTTTAGGATAACAAACCCCCGTAGCGGATATGTCCGCTGCGGCTTTTTTATTTCTCTTCCATGGCTTCTTTCTTTGCCTGGTAGGTTCCTGGCTGCGCCATGACCTTTGGTTTCTTCATTTCATTGTACGCCTGGATCATCATCGCGCATTCTACGCGTTTCTTCTGGATCTCACAGGTGATATGGAATGGCTTATGAATGTCGCCGGCAAATGCTTCGTTATTCGCATGGCAGCCGCCGGAGCAGAAGAATTTCGCCCAGCAGTCGACACATTCAGGCTTGCTGAAGACGTGGTTCATGCGGAAGTCGCGCATCATCTTGAAGTTCTTGAGACCTTCATAGACGTTGCCGATGACGTAGCCTTCTCGTCCGACGAACTGGTGGCAGGGGTAAATATCGCCATTCGGTACGACGGCGAGATACTCGTGACCGGCGCCGCAGCCGCGAAGACGCTTCGGGAGGCAGGGGCCCTTCCAGAGGTCCATATTGAAATGGAAGAAGAAGAATGGACGGCCTTCTTCTTCTCTTGCGATGAAGAGCTTGGCGAGGCGGTCATATTCCGCTTTGACGCGCGGCAGATCCTCTTCCTTGATGGAGTAATCGGCAGTGTCTTCGCCGACGACCGGTTCCATGGATACAGCCGGGAAGCCCTTGTCGATCATATCGATGACGTCGGTCGTAAAGTCCATGTTGTAGCGGGTGAAGGTACCGCGGACATAGTATTCCTCGCCCTTGCGGTTCGCCACGCAGTACTGGAGATTCTTCACGATCTCATCATAGGTGCCTTCGCCATGGACGCCCGGACGCATACGGTCGTGCATTTCCTTGCGGCCGTCAAGCGACAGGATGAGACTGATGTGGTTGTCTGTCAGATATTTGACCTTTTCCTTGTCGAGCAGAAGGCCATTCGTGGTGAGGGACATCTTGATCTTCTTGCCGTGCTTCTTTTCCTGCTTGTGTACATAGTCGATGGTCTGCTGTACGACATGCCAATTCATGAGCGGTTCACCGCCGAAGAAATCAAGCTCGCAGTGTTCACGCGGACCGCTGTGTGCGATGAGGAAATCGACAGCTCTTCTGGCAACGTCGAAGCTCATCAGCATGCGCCACTGGCCATAGCCGCCCTGCCCGGCGAAGCAGTACTGGCAGCGCAGATTGCAGTCGTGAGCGATATTGATGCAGAGTGCTTTGATGATCGGACGGTCTTCGATCGCCATTTTGTAATTCTTATCCATCGGTGCAAAGAGTACTTCTTTGGCGATGAGTTCATCAAGGTCATCCATGACTTCATTGAGTTCGGCCTCTTCGTAGTCTTTGGCAAGATTCGCCAGAACCATTCCCCGGTTGGTTCCATTGTAATACGCGAGGACCTTGTACGTCACATCATCGACGACATGTACGATGCCGCTGTTCACATCCATGACGATATTCATGCCGTTCTGCTGGAAACGGTGGATCATTGGCTTAACGTTGTAATCCATGAAATGTTATTCTCCTTTTATTGGGTTATATGGTTTGAGGGTTAGTCCGTGAGGCGTACTGCCCCTGGATTGCGAATGAAAGAGGTTCGGCGGGTTCTATAGGTTCTATGGGTTCAAAGGGGAAGGAGCGGCGCATAAAGATCAGAAGCGCCGCGAAGTATAAATAGGGCGATGTCCGAAGGTGGTATTTAGTCACTAGTCACCAGTCACTCAAGGTTCCCAATCCCCAGCTACTCATCCTTGCTTTCAATCTGTAACAGGTTGGAACGGTTCCATGGGACGGTACCCCGCATCTCATCGGAATGCGCCGAAAAATAATAACGCCATTTCCTTTCCCCCACATCCATTCACTTCACAAGAAAAGCCCCCGGTCTCAAGGCCGGGGGCTTGGCCGTGCATCAGCTTATGCTCTCTTTGCTTCTGCTTCTTCCTGTTCTGTGCAGATCAGGTTGCCAATGGTGCAGCTTGTTTTGCAAGCGGACTGGCAGGAAGTCTGACATTCACTGCAGCCTTCGAATTTGATGGAGTCCTGCAGAGAAGACTTGTTGATTGTAACGATGTGTTTGGACATGATGTCACCTCCCTGAAACCAAGATTTCTTGCACTATCATACCATAGGTGAGGGTAAATGTACACCCTCTCGAGAAAAGTTATTATAAGGAAGTGGGGGCCGGGCAGGCACATCGGTCCATTTTCCCTTTACCGTCATGGTGAAGAGGCAGCAGGTTCTCAGGCTCAAAAGGAGAGCGAAGCGCATGAGGGCCGCTTCCTTAGTATGCGTGCCGCACATCCATTCCTCATTTACAGCATCTGACAGATCCCGTAGATTGCGCCCACAGGGATAAGAGCCATCATGGCGAGCGCTGCAAAGCAGCCATTGCCTTTACCGTGTACGGTGAACCAGTCGTCCGCAATGCTCTTCATTTCCTGGAATTCTCTTTCAAGTCCCTGAAGGATGCGCCAGAGCTCGCGACAGTCGGCCTCGGTCATTTCTTCGCTGGCATCGACCTCAAAGCCTTCCTCCGCCTCAGCTTCGCGCTTCTTGCGCTCGGCTTCCTTCTTCGCCTTCTCTTCCGCAGCCGCCATCTGTCCTTTGATGGAGGATTTCCAGTCGCCTGTCTCCTCTTCCTTTGGGGCGACTTCCACATCTTCCTCTTCCTTCGGTGCTTCTTCCTTCGGCGCTGCCTCTTCCTGATCGACGACCTTGAGCAGCTCTGCCTTCAGGGCATCCATGTCTTCGGTGTACTTATGAACGGCTGCATCCCAAAGGGCATAGTCGAGTTTCTTTTTGAAATCATACATCGTCCCCATTGTCGCCTGATTGAAAAGGAACTGGGTGTTGTCCATATCTGCAAAGATCTCGCCAATGCGTCCCTTGTGTTTGAACTTCGACTTGCCCACTTTGACAAAGTACATGTAGGTACCGATGTGCGCTCTCAGGTTTCCGATCGGGGTGTCGGATTCGTGCTTTTTATCAAAAAATCCCATGGATGGTTGCTCTCCTTACATTTTTATTTCTTCTTATTATATAGGGAACGAAGGGAAGGTTCAAGGTTTTTGAAAAGAGTGACTTGTGACTGGTAGCTTGTGACTGGTAGCTTGTGTCCAGTCACTAGTCACCAGTCACTAAAATCTCCCTCAATACATCGCCTCATATCCTTCTCCCATCGTGATGAGTCCGATGCCCATAGCCTTCATGAGCGGCTCTACGAAGGGGAGATCCCGCAAAAAGAGGTCGTACTGCATCCCCTTTCCTACGACGAGACGTACCTCGAGCGTCGTTTCCTCCGGCAGCCGAAGATCTGCCATCAGCTTCTTCCGATCGACCAGCACGAGATGCGTGAACGCGCGAAGTACGCTCCGAAGCAGGCTGTCGGACGGATCGACCCTTTCGAGCGCTCTCACGAGAGAGTACGTCCCCACCCCTGACGGATTTCCATCATAGAGCAGCATGGAGGGGCGTCCTAGCTCCTGCGACCGATTTCCCAAAAGCACGAGCGCGACAGGCAGCACTTCGCCAAAAGGCGGAAAGACGCGCTGCTTGCGGATCCTTTGGAGATCGGGATCCTTCATCATGATGCTGACGCGATTCCCTTCGACCAATCGGTAAAGACCATGCGCCACCCCCATCCACAGATCCCGATGCCCGGTGAGCCAGCCGGCAGCGACAGCCGCGTACGGCTCCTTCGTATCCGCCGTGAGGCCGAATCGATTGATATAGTCCTTCTGATACAGAAGCTCCGGATGCTCGGCATCTTTTTCCAGGCGCGAGATCAGCTCCGCGCGCGTCATCTGCGCCGGAGCCTGCGCTCCGCTCACGGGTACGCCGTACAGGCCGTGAAAGAGATACAGGCAAAAAACACCGAGCATCCCGCCCAGCTGCTTCAAAGGAAGAGGCACCGGCTGTCTCCCCGCAGGCGTGAAGTGATCACTTCCTCCGCCGGTAATGAGCGTCACGATGGAGATCCGCGGCAGCTTTTCCATGCCGAGCATCTGCAAAAGAAGTGCTTTGTTCAGTGAGGTCTTGAGGCTCCAGCAGCGAAGGAGACGCGAAAGCGGCTTTTCTTTTTCCGGATATGACCGGATCTCAAAGAGTGTGAGGCTCTTTCCTTCTTTATCGAGCGTCATAAAATCAAAGTATCCGATCTCCGCCATCGTCCCATCTGTCAGACGTACATCTCCGTCAAGCGGAATGGCATGGAAAAAGTCCTTCTCCGAAAGCAGCTTCTGCGCCATGCGGCTCCCTCGCTCGGAAGTCTTGCCGATAGCGGTATGCACCATGCCCCAATTCGTATCCGTCATTTTCAGTGCGTCTGCGTGAGAGACGAGATACGTGCTGATGATGTCCTCATAGGAGCGCCCTGTATCACTCGCCGCCCCGCCCTCTTGTATATAGTCCTTTACATACAGCTCGCCCGGACGCGCGAGATCCTTCTCCAGCTGACCGATCAATTCCGCTTCTGTATATGCCATCGTGATCCACCTCCACTGCTATTGCTACTATCTTATCACATTTGTGGATGGTTGTTCGTTGTTTGTTGTTTGGAAATCGTGCTAAAAGGTGCAGCGGGTTCTATAGGTTCAAGAGGTTCAGAAGGTTCAAAGGGATTGGTGCGGCGCCTAACAATCAGAAGCACCGTGAATATATATGAGGCGATACTCAATCTCTGCTTTTCCCTCCTTCCTTTGGAAGGAGGTGCCCCGAAGGGGCGGAGGTTGGCTTGGGACTTTTCTCCCCCCTCGGCCAACCCCTATCTCGCTTCGCTCGAAATGACAATGCGAAAGGGTCTGTTGTCTCTTAGTCTTTTAGTCACTAGTCAATAGTCAATAGCCATTTCAGGCAATAAAAAAGCCCGCCCCAAGAGCGGATCGTTTCTGGAGCGGGTGAAGGGAATCGAACCCTCGTAACCAGCTTGGAAGGCTGGCGCTCTACCATTGAGCTACACCCGCATAAAAGTGGTCGGAGCAGCAGGATTTGAACCTGCGACCCCTTGGTCCCGAACCAAGTGCGCTACCAAACTGCGCTATGCCCCGACAATATTTAGAAGTATAGCACGGAAATTCGGATTTGTCAATACATTTTTAAAAGCCCATGACGCATGTTCCGTTTCCTGAATGCAGGTGCATACGCTCGGCATGATCCATGGAAAACACGCAGCCTTCTTTGAAAACAGCAAAATTTATTTGACAAACCCCTACTCCATTTGTTACAATATTTCATGTCAATGCCGGTATAGCTCAGCTGGTAGAGCGGCGCATTCGTAATGCGTAGGTCGCAGGTTCAAATCCTGTTGCCGGCTCCAGAATATGAACGCCCATGTGTATGCATGGGCGTTTTTTTATGTGATCCCCTTCGCAGAGCGCCGTCCCGGCTTTCCCATGCTTTTCCCGCTTCCATGCTCATTCGCCAAAAGCATTTGTGATTGAAGAACATACAGACTATACTAATGACGTAAATCGGAGCTGCCACAGGCAGCCCTAACCATCAAGGAGGATACGATATGAAAACATACAAACAGGCTCCCGTCATCGGCTCGCGCCGTGTGGATGAGAGCGCAGAAGGCAGCCGCGCAAAGGTGTACTTCACCCGCGTGATCGATGCGGCGCACCTGATCTCGCTCTACACACGGATCAATGATGCCATCTATGGCAAAGTAGCCATCAAACTGCATACCGGTGAAAAGCATGGGCCGAATATCCTGCCGCGTGACATGGTAGCCGCCTTTCAGAAGCAGGTGAAGGACAGCACGATCGTAGAAACGAATACGCTTTACCAGGGAGACCGCCACACGACAGCCATGCACCGCGACACCCTGCAGGTGAATGGCTGGACCTTCTGCCCCGTCGATATCATGGACGAAGAAGGGACTATCGAACTTCCGGTCCGTGGCGGCAAGCATTTCAAGACAGTCTCCATGGGCAGCCACATCGTGAACTATGACTCGATGATCGTCCTCACCCATTTCAAAGGACATGCCATGGGCGGCTTCGGCGGCTCGATGAAGAATCTCGCCATCGGCTGTGCGGATGGACACATCGGCAAGAGCCAGGTCCATGGCGTCGATGTAAACAACCAGCCGGAAGACTGGGACACCTGGCCAGGCAAGGAGCTCCTCATGGAGAACATGGCGGAATCCGCCAAAGCCACCATTGATCTCTTCGGCAAGCACATCGTCTACCTGAATGTCCTGCGCCGCATGTCTGTCGACTGCGACTGCGTCGGTCTCATCGCTGCCGAGCCGACGATCCCGGATATCGGCATCCTCGCCTCGACCGACCTTCTCGCCATCGATCAGGCCTCGGTCGACCTCGTCTATCAGACCGCCTCGAATCAGGATCTCGTCAAGCGCATCGAGTCTCGCCACGGTCTCCATCAGCTGCAGGCGATGAAAGAGCTCAAGATGGGAAATCCGCAGTATGAACTCATCGAAGTGGAATGATAAAGGTTCAGCAGGTTCTATAGGTTCAAGAGGTTCAAAGGGATTGGTGCGGCGCATCATAATCAGAAGCGCCGCGGAATTTTGATAGCGCTTCGCGCTGTCGTCATTTCGAGCGTAGCCGAGAAATCTCTATGGCAGAACGCTCATTGCCTGCTGTGAGACAGCACCAAGACATCGTTTCCCCTCGGCGCATGCACGCTGATTTGCTACGGTGCAGTAAAGATCCCTCGGCTACGCTCGGGATGACGATGCCGGAGAATCCCAGTGACTAGTCACTAGTCACCAGTCACTCCTAATCCCTAATCCCTAGCCACTAGCTACTCTTCCCTGCTTTCAAACTTATCCCCCGGGTCGTGCCGCCCCATAGGTCCCCATAGCATCAAAAAGCATTTTCCCCACGGAAAATGCTTTTTGGCTTTCATTTTACAGCCCCTCGTTCTTTGACTATAATTAAGGAAACGCTGATTAAATCGCAGAGTCCGATTTGGCATGTATTTTCATGTAATGCTTCGTCATAACCCTCCTTAAATAGCTCGCTATTCGCGTCGGATTATTCCTCGCCTTGCATGAAAATGCAAGAGCCAAGTCGGACAACGATTTAATCAGTGTTTCCTTAGGATAGAATCTATCATCTTCCCGGAGGTGCTCTCTATGAAAAAACGTACACTGCTCCTGACGCTCGCCGCCCTTTTGGCAGCGACTACGATTTCTGCCAACAACTCTCTCCCCTTCACGGCCGCAGTCAAAGAGAGCGGCATGTGGGGCGCGGTGAATGCTGCGGGCAAGGTCGTGATTCCGATTTCCTATGACCGTCTTGGCCTCTCACTCTCCGAGGCCGACGAGCAGGAGGAGGACCTTCTCTCTGAAGAGGGAGAAGGTGATCTCATCGAAGCAGAAAAAGGCGGACTTCGCGGATTCTTCACCCGCACGGGAAAGGAAGTCATCCCGATCTCCTATGAAAGCCGCTCCATCTGGAAAGAAGGCGCTCTCGCCGTCCGTGGGAAGGACAAGAAGATCTCCTTCTATAAAAAGGATGGATCGCTGATCTCTCGTGCCGCCTACGATCAAGTCTCCGACTTCGAGAACGGCATGGCGATCGTAAAGCAGGGCGCGACCTATGGCTATCTTTCGCTCGATGGAAGAGAAGTGAAGCCTGTCTATCAGGAAGCGCGCTTCTTTGAAGACGGTCTCGCTGCCGTCAAAGAAAAAGGACGCTGGGGCGTCATCGACATGACGGGCCGCTATATCGTCTCCCCGATCTACAAGGCTACCGGTGCTGCCTTCCAAGAGGGACGCCTCGCCGTCAAAAATCAGAAGAATCTCTGGGGCTACATAGATAGAGAGGGCAAGGAAATCATCCCTCCCGCTTACAAAGCCGTCTCGTCGGCCTTCAGCGAAGGCTATGCGGCTATCCAAGGCGACAGCAAGCGCTGGGGATTCATCGATACCGAAGGACACGTCACCGCAAAGCCGCAGTTCAAAGCTGTGCTGACCTCCTTCTCCGAAGGTCTCTCCGGTGTCAAGACCATCGACGGCAACGGCTATGCCAGACCTGACGGCACCATCGCCTTCATGGCAGACTACGACCAGCTTTTCCCCTTCAAGGACGGCCTTGCCGAAGTCAGAGAAGGCGAGGTGGAGACGCGCGCCGTCCGCAGCCTTCCTTCTATCTCCATCGGCATCGGTTGGGGATGGGGCGACTGGCTTGCCTTCCGCCATCACCATCACCCATGGGGCTGGGGATGGGGCATCGGCCTGCCCATCTGGTATCCCGGCTGGTACGACTACGAGACGGTCCCGTCCATCACCGTCAAGCGCGGCTACATCGACAAGACCGGCAAAGTCATCGCCAGCCCCGCCAATGACCGCGTCTTCCCCGCCGGAAGAAGAGGCATCCTCCTTTCGAAAGACGGCCGCTATGGCTGGGTCGACCGCGAAGGCACCTACATCGCTCATACCATCTATACCGGTCTCCTCCCCGATGAGGAAGACGGCGTACTTCTCGCCAAAGACGAAAACAAGAAATGGGGCCTCCTCTCCATGGAAGACGGTCACGAGCTTCTGCCATTCTCCTATAAGGAGATCCGATCCTTGGGCAGTGGTCTTTTCGGTTATAAGGAAGAGGACAAATGGGGCATCGCGGGCAAAGATGGAGCGCGCCTTACCCCACCACTCTACCTCGCCGTATCGAAAGCAGGAGAAGGCCTCCTTCCCGTCAAGACAAAAAACGGCTGGTGCTTCCTCACGCCTGCGGGTCATGAAGCCTTCCCTCATGACGACACCTTTTCCGACGTCACCCCCTTCTCCTCCGGTCTCGCCGGCGTCAAGGTCAAAGGCAAATGGGGGCTCATTGATAAGACGGGAACATATGTGATGCGCCCCGCTTATGAGGATCTGGATATTTTGTGACAATGGCACAGACAACGCCATTCCATGAAAAAACGCTGACCCGATCGCTTTGCGATCCGATCAGCGTTTTCTTATTCCTCCTCGATCTCGCCTTCGACCTCAAGATACAGCTTCTCGAGAGCATCCACAGTCTCCTCTTTGGCCTGCCACAGACCTCGCCGCGCTGCCTCAAGGAGCGTCTCGGTGATGCGGCTAAGTGCCCAAGGATTCACACGCTTCATCCAGTCCTGCACCTTGGGATCCAGGGCATAGGCAGCGGAGAGCTTCTCATACATCCAGTCCTCCATGACATCGCTCGTCGCATCCCACTGGAAACTGACGGCGACGCGATTTGAAAGATCTGCCGCGCCTTTGTAGCCATGCTGCATAAGGCCTTCGATGAATTTCGGATTCACAGTCTCCGTGCGGAAGATGCGCTTCGCTGCCGCTTCGACAGTGCGTACCTTGATGCGGCTCCGATCGCTGCTGTCCCCTTCGTAGGCATGCGGTTTCTTTCCCGAACAGCTTCTGACCGCTGCGATCAGGCCGCCGTGGTAAGCATTGTAGTCGTCCGATGACATCATATTCGTCTCATGGTTATCCTCATTCTTGATGGTGACTTCCATATGCGAGAGACGCTCACGGAAGAGCTCGGGCTTGTAGCTGCCATTTGACTTCGATCCGTAGGCATGACCGCCCCATCGGATGAAAACATTCGCGAGGTCATCGAGGCTGTCCCAATTTTTCTCCTCCAAAAGCGCCGCAACGCCTGCACCATATGTCCCCGGGGCATCCCCGAAGATGCGGTACGCAGCCTCCCGCCACGCCTCTTCCTTGGACGAGCCTTTCTCTTCCATGATCCGGCTGTCCTCAGAAATATGTTTCCTGACGTAATTATCCTCGTCATTCTCCGCAAGAGAGGCAGCGAGCAGCACCGCCCTGTCCATGAGCGAGATGACAGAGGGCATGGTATCGCGGAAAAGGCCGCTGATGCGCGCCGTCACATCGATGCGCGGACGCTGCAGCTCCGACAGGGGAATGGGCTCCATACGCTTCACATAGAGGCTGCCCGGCTCCCAGACAGGACGGATGCCCATGAGATAGAGAAATTCCGCGATGCACTGCCCATGACTTCGCATATTCGCACCCGACCAGAAAACCATGCCGACGCTTTCCGGATACCGGCCTTCACTCTCGATATATTGCGAGATGACCTGATCTCCGAGCTCTTTTCCTACCTCCCATGCCGTCCTTGTCGGCAGACGCCGCGGATCGATGCCGTAGAAATTCACCCCTGCCGGCAGAAGAGAGACACCGCCCGCGTGTGGAGAGCCGGAGATCCCCGGCACAATGTAACGGGCAGAAAGCCCGCGAAGGGTATGCTCCATTTCCTTTTTTGTCTCTGCAAGGCGCGGATATACCTCCTCACAAACGAAACGAAGCAGCGGCTGCTCTCTCTCTGTCCCCAGTGCCTTCGCCTTCTCTTTGTCGAAATGCATTTCTGCCAGCTTGCGGACCAGTCCCTCTGCCTTCCTCTGAAGGCGCGCCATCCACTCGCCCCCGGTGAGACCATTCGGATACAGTGTCTGTGCCTGTCCCACCAGCGTATCCACGGATGTCCCCTCCTCCTCAGCCAGCAGCTCACAGATCGAGGGGATGTCACCATTCGGCAGACGAAGAAGAGCCAATATTTCATGGATGAGCGTTTCCCCCTTCGGCATCTCTCCCAGAATGTGCAGTCCGACATGGCACTCGCTATTTTTGAGATCCTCGATATAGCAATGAAGGCGCGAAAGATACCCTGCCAGATCCGCTTCCGTATACGGCACCTCACCGTCCAGACTTGCTTTCTCCGCAAGCTCACGGATCCGTGGTACCAGCCGCTTCGCCGTTTCCGGTTCCGATTTCTCAAAATGCGCGTACTCATCCATCGCCTGCTCCAGCTCAGCCAGCTCCTCATACGTCCCTGCCTCTTCCATCGGTGCAGGCAAATGATCCACAAGACAGGCACCGCCGCGCCGCTTCGCCTGGATCCCCTCTCCCGTGATCGTCATATGGTAGGGATAGATATTCGGCAGGCTTCCCAGCGCCAGATCAGGATAGCTTCCTCGATCCATCCCCGCACTTTTCCCCGGAAGCCATTCCAGATTTCCATGCGTCCCCACATGGACCACGGCATCAGCTCCCCATACATCACGGATCCACTGATAGTATGCCAGATACTGATGCGTCGGTGCGATGAAAGGATCATGATAGATCTTTGACGCATCAAAGCCATACCCGCGCGGCGCCTGCACCGTGAGGAAAATATGCCCGTCCATCAGCCCCGGTACCAGAATATCGCCCGACTCCGTCGTCATGACCCTGCCAGGCGCCTTTCCCCAGTCCTTCTCCATCTGCCGCCGCGTCTCTTCGGGGAAGGCAGCAAAGAAATCACAGTAGAGCTTCTTTTGGACCTTCTGACACGCCGCCTCCTGCTCCTCCGTCAGCATCGAGCGGTCATTCGTCGCCTGCGCCGTCAGCCGCTTCATGAAGGCCTCCGTGTCCTCCGGGATGAAATCGACCTGATAGCCGGCCTCCTTCATGAAGCCGAGCAGACGGCGCACGCTCTCGATGCTGTCCAGACCATACGCACTCCCGATGTTCGAATTCTTCGGCGGGTAATTGTGGAAAATGATCGCGATCTTCTTCTCCGCATTCGGTTTCCTGTGCAGTCTCGCCCATGCCCCCGCCCGCGAGACCATCGCACGCATACGCTCGGGGATGGGCAGGTACTCCACCTCCCCATCCTCCTTCACATGCTTCGCAGCGATCGGCATCCCGTGGATGATCCCATCAAACTCCGGCATCGTGACCGAGATGGAGATCTCCATCGCATTCATTCCCTCCGGCGATGCCTCCCACTCCTCCTTCGGAGCGATCAGAGAGTAGGCCTCCAGCACAGGGACGCCCATTTCTTCCAGCGCCTTGATGGAAATCGACCCCGACGTCGTAAAGGAGAACTTCATCACATTCACGATGACATCGACGAGAGGCTTTCCCTCCTTCATGAAATACTTCTCAAACACCTCACGGATCGTCGGCATCCCCAGCTTCGGATCTGGCAGACCATTCGTGAAGACGGCGATGACATTCAGCCCCTGCCGCTCCGCCTCCTCTATGAATGCCTTCTGGTAATGCAGGTCATCCCAGATCCACTCATCCCGATAAAAGAGCAGCCCCACAGTCGGACGCCCCGCCTGCAGAAACATCTTCTCATACAGGGAAAGATCCGTCATGAACTTCTTCGCCATCCCCGGATGATAGATCCCCGCCCAGCAGATCGGCGACGGCGGCTCTGCGTAAGGCGCCCCCTGATCAAAAAGGGAACGCACATAGAGCCACAGATTCTTGTAATTCGTCAGGCCCCCATAGAACGAGTACGCCTTCATAGCCTCGATGTCCTTTGCTGCGACCCGCTCTACGCACTCCTCCTCTGCCGATCCAGCCGCATCCATGTAATACGGGATCCCTTCCCGCGAGAGAAAATGCATACACGCCGTCCAAAACTTCGTACGGATCGTATTTCCCATGAAACGGATCATGACCAGTGCGCTCCCGCGTAGTTTTTCTTCCCACGATGCGCTCCACACAGAGCCATCCTCCGTCTTTACGACCTGTGAGGATGCGGTCATCTCTCCATCCGCGATCAATTCGTCAAGCGCACGGCGCATCATGAAATAGCGACGATCAATATTCGTCATATAAATGATTTTGGGTGTCATAGGTGAGTCTCCTTATGCCTCATTCAATCATCCCATTCATCAGTCAAGCAAAAATGCAAACGGGCGAAATGCGAGAAGGGGTGAAATGTCCTAGCCCCTAATCCCTAGTCACTAGTCACAAACACTTCCGGATACACCGCCCGCGCCGCCGCTTCCACCGCGTCCACGACATGCTGGCTCATGACGTACTTGTACTTCTCCGAAAAAGGCACGAGCCGCCTCTCTTTGACCGCCCTCACCTCGCGAAGAGCAGGATTTGACAAAAGTCCTTCCTCGAAGGCCTTCGTATCATCCCCCGCCTTCACCCGCCAGGTGGGAAGAAGGATCACATCCGGATCGATCTTCGGGAGGATCTCCAAAGAAAGGTACGCATCCGCCCCCTTCGGCACCTCATACACCGCTGCCCCATCCTTCACATGCGCGAGACGCAGGACATCCGAAAAAAGAGTCCCCTTCTTGCCCAGGATCCCGCGGAATGACATGCCGAGAGCCACTCGCTCCTTATCCGGTGAAACCACTGAGAGCTTGGACGCAAGAGCGGCCAGCTTCGACTCCATGTCAGAAACCAGCGTCTCCCCCTTCTCCTCTTCGTGGACTGCTTTCGCGACGCCGCGCACCTTCCCCTTCATGTCCTCTACCGTCGTCGGGATCCCTGAAACATAGACAGGGACACCAGAGCGTGTGAGTACCTCGACCGTCTGCATGGGCGTAGACGTCGAAGCGATCACCAGATCCGGCGCAAGCGCCAAAATATGCTCCGGCTCCATATCGACCGTCCGCCCGACCCGGCTGACCTCGTCCTTGGTGAGGAAACTGATCCCGTCATCCCCCGCATACTTCGAGTAGGCGGCAATGCGCCCAGGGGAAAGAAGCGCCGTCAGTATCTCATCCGTCCCATACGTGAGAGAAACGATGCGCGTGGGATGGATGGGCGCGGATATAGTGCGCCCGGCATCGTCCGTCATGCTTCGCGTCTCGCTTTGCGGCGCGGGCGTGACCGAGCAGGCAGGAAGAAGGATCGATGCCAGCGCGGCAAGTATCGTAAAAAGAAATCTTTTCCACATAGCTTCCTTTTGGCTCATCAAATAAAAAGCGGCGGCAGCTTTTGGCTGTCAGCCGCTTTTGTGTTCACTGCGATCAGAAAGAATATTTATAGGTCAGTGTCCAGTTGAATGGAAGATCATAGTTTTCATTTTCATTGATGCAGTTGTTGTGCCGATCAAGCAAATTGTACATATTCAGTGTGATGCGATGACTATCATTGGGAGCATATGAAATAGAGGACGTCAGATTGACTCTGTTCGGAATGGCGTGGTCATAGTTGCCGTGAGTCTTAGCAATAGCCCCTTTATTTGTATAATAGGAGTATTCTCTTTCTCCTGTAAAGAACAGGTTCAGATTGGCCGTCCATTTTTTATCGGAATACTGTACTCCGGCATTGGTCTGCAGCTTCGCCGCCTCCTGCATCCATTCATTCTCATGGCCCACTACCCATTTGCTCTTCAGCTTTGGATCCGACCAGCTTACCCCCAGATTATACTGCCAGTTCTCATTGATCTTATGCGTCCATTCAGCTTCCAGACCTGTATTTTTGAACTCGCCTCCATTGATCTGCACATTGCTGTCACTGCCACCAGGAATGATCTGGTTTTCCTTGACCCACTTGAAGTAATTATCAATATTCATATGGAAGAGGGCGATCTTTACGCTATCCTTGTCCTTAACATATTTTGAGCCGATTTCATAAGACCAGCCTTTCTGTGGCTGATAATCGATCGCTTTTGTCTTCTTCGAATAGAATTTGGAATTGATCGACGGCATATCGAAGGATTTCCCAATATTGGAGTACAAGCTCCAGCTATCATTCAGCTTGTAAAGCATCTGCCACTGCGGAAGGAATACATTCTGCTCTTTATCCCAGCCATTTCCTTTGACAAACTCGCCACGCGCACCAATGATGGTAGAAAGTTTATCGCTGAACTGATGATCATAAGAAGAATAAATACTGTAAGCATCTCGATGAATACGATCAGACGGTGTAGCCAGTGCTTTGTAGTGTTCTCTCTTAAAGGTGACTCCACTAGTCAGGTTGTCCTTCCCGTTATTGAAATGCCATGTTTTCTGATTATCAAAAGTGATCCCGTACACATCATAATTCGTGCCACGCACCGCAGGTGCTCGACCATTTTTATATTGCTTCGTATCAATTCTTCTGCTGTTATACGCCAGAACAGATTTAAACTCACGGTCTTTGTCATTATAGATCAAATTGATGTTATTCCGCTGCGTATCATAATCGTAAAGACCCATACTATAATAGGTGTCAGTTTTCTTTCCATCAACGACTTTGAAAGCCGATCTCTTTTTATTTCTATCTACATGAGACCAGTCCAGCGTTAATCGATCATTTAGCTGCGTCGACAAATAAAGGCTGCTCTTTCGGCCCTTTCCATTTGTCCAGTTATATTTAGAATTAGGGAAAATTCTAGCTGCATCTTCAAATTCATCTTCAAAATCGCGAGTAAAATAAGCGGTATACCTTTCACCGGTCACTCCCACCTGATAACCGGAATTATAATTACCATATTTTGCGGAAATCGATGCACTCGGTTTTCCGCCACGCTTCGTAATGATGTTTACGACACCACCCATAGCTTCCGCACCATAAAGTACAGAATTCGACCCCTTGATCACTTCGATCTTTTCTACCGCATCGACAGGAACGCCTTCTGTCGAGCTGTAATTCATCACATTGATCGGCGCGCCATTGACGAGAACCAATGTCCCTTTATCCATCCCACGAATATAGAAACGGCTCATGGATCCACCGAGGTCATCGCCGCCACCAGCGCTATAGTTATAACTATCCACCCCTATGGTATGTTCGAGTGCATCAAAAACGCTGACATAGCCTTTATCCTGAATATCCTTCGCCGTAATGACCGTCGTAGTGGCTGGCACATCCACATCCATCTTCTCCGTTCTCGTTGCCGTCACGACGACCGGATTCAGCTCATACACGGCTTCACTGGCAGCAGACGCTATTCCGTATCCCCCCCATGAAATTCCGGCAAAAACAAGTGCTGAGAGCAAACATTTGACATCTTTTTTCATATATATCCTTCTCTCTTATAAATGACGCAGACGATTTCAGATATCCTGAAACGGACCATCAACGACTGCGTAAAAAACAGGATTAGAAAATAAAAATGAGAACCTGAAAACAAGTCCGGCTTCGGGTCTCAAGGTTCTCATTATATTAAGCTATCTGAAGTGCATTATTATTGTTTTTATGTGTTTTATTATGAATCATAAATCTCGTATTGTCAAATTTCTATATTAGATTTAGGCCAATAATGAGTTTAGATGATAGGATGAGGAATCTTTTCCCTTTCCACTCCTTTTCGGCACAAAAAGCCCCCGCACCACTATGCGGCCGGGGGCGCCGTAATGCTATTAAGTTAAGCGGCAGAACGTTCTTGGCTCCCCATCGGGGGAGCTCCCCGAAGGGGTTGTGCAAGCGAACTGGATTTTTAGGAGTGAAGCGACGCGAAAATCCAGTGAGACGCCATTTCGAACGAAGTGAGATGAGGGGGCTACGTAGCGGTATTGCATGAAAGTATTGGAATATCGATAGCATCGGACTATTCAACATAGCACGCTATACCGCTGGCATGCCCCTATTGCCTTCGGCACTTCCCCCAAAGGGGGAAGCAAGTCATTACGCCGCTAACAATTTCCTTAACTTAATAGCATTACCCGAAGGGGGAAGCAAGACGTTACGTAGCTAACGATTTCCTTAACTTAATAGCATTGCTATGCGGCCGGGGGCTCTCTCTTACTTCGTGAGTTCTTTTTCTATTTTGGTCAGCGCCATTTCGAGCGTATGCCAGCCTAAGGTCGCGCACTTGACGCGGACGGGCATCTTGGAAATATCCTTCAGCGTGATAGCGGCTTCGAGCTCTTCGAGCTCGCTTTCCTCCGTCACTTTGCCGCGGATCATATCGAGGAAGAGGCGGCAGAGGCGAAGGGCTTCCGGGACGGTTCTCCCCTGCAGGAGCTCAGCCATCATCGCGGTCGAGGCCTGGCTGATGGCGCAGCCGCTGCCGGTGTAGGCGAGGTCTTCGATGACGCCGTCCTTGATCTTGACCTCGATATCGATGTCATCGCCGCAGCTCGGGTTATGTCCGTGCTCATGGACGGTCGGGCATTCGATCTTGCGTTTGTTGCTCTTATCCTTGTTGTATTCGAGGATGAGGTCAGTATAAAGCTGTTTGAGTTCCATCAGTCGTCATACCCCATGACTTTCCGGACATCCTTGAGCTTTTCGAGGAAGTAGTCCACTTCTTCTTCCGTGTTGTAGAAATAGAAGCTGGCACGGCAGGAGGCATTGATGCCAAGGTAGATGTGGAGCGGCTGGGCGCAGTGGTGTCCGGTGCGGATGCAGATGCCTTCCGCAGAGAGGATCTGTGCGACGTCATGCGGATGGACGCCTTCGACTTCGAAAGCGACGAGCCCTTCTTTTTCTTCCGGATCCGTCGGTCCGATGATGTGAATGAAGGGGAGCTTCTTCATGCCTTCCAGACAACGGGTGACGAGGCGTTTTTCCTGTGCGCGGATCTCGTCAAAGCCGATAGCCTGTACATAACGGATGGCTGCGACAAGGCTGACAGCACCTTCGACATACTGTGTGCCGGCTTCGAATTTGGCAGGAAGCTCGGCGTAGGTGGTTTCCTGCTCATGGACATCTTCGATCATGTCGCCGCCCATCAGGAATGGCTCCATGTCGTTCAAGAGCTCTTCCTTGCCATAGAGGACGCCGATGCCGCCCATCGAGCACATTTTGTGCCCGGAGAAGGCGAAGAAGTCGCAGTCTAAGTCCTGTACGTCGACAGGCTTATGCGGCGTGGACTGTGCGCCGTCTAAGACGACGATCGCGCCATGCGCGTGGGCTCTCTGGATGAGGGGCTTCGGATCGAAGTCGATGCCAAGGACGTTCGAGACTTCGGCGAAGGCGAAGAGCTTCACTCTCGGATCGTCGATCTTTTTCAGCTCTTCTTCCGGGAAATGGCCGGTTTCCTTGTCGACGTAGATATAGTCCAGTGTCGCCCCTGTCTTTTGGGCGACGCGCTGCCAGGTGACAAGGTTTGAGTGATGTTCTGCGATGGTGATCAGGATGTGATCGCCTGCCTTGAGATGTGTCTCCCCATAGGAACGGGCTACGAGGTTCAAGGATTCGCTGGTATTTCTGGTGTAGATGATCTCCTTTTCGCTTCTGGCGTGGATGAAGTCACGGACGACCTCCTTCGAGGTGTCGTAGGCTTCCGAGGCGGAAATCGCAAAGATGTGTGCGCCTCTGTGCGGATTCCCATTTTCATGGGTGGTGTAGTCTAAGACCGCATTGACGACAGGGAGCGGGCGCTGCGTGGTGGCAGCATTATCAAAGTAGACGATCTGATGGCCGCCGACCTTGGTTTTCAAAATAGGAAAATCATTTCGAATAAGTTCGCTGTTCATGATCCCTCCAAATATATGTGTAGCACCTGATTCAAACATTTCATGCAAGTGCCTTCGGGTTCAGGGTTCAGGGTTCAGGGTTCAGGGTTGTAGTGGCAGCTTCGCTGCAAAATATATATTTGCGGCGAAGCCGCCACCTTCATTCCTCATTTCTCATTTAAAGCGAGCCCTGAAGTTTGAAAGCAGGGATGAGTAACTAGGGATTAGGAGTCTCAAGCGACTGGTGACTGGTGACTGGAATGCCAGCTCATGGCATCGCCATGATTTATACTTCGCGGCGCATTTCGTCATCCTGAGCGGAGTGAAATGTCGAATGTTCGATAATGTAAAGGCGGAACAGTGAGAACTGAGTCGAAGGATCTGGCGCCGCACCACCATTTCGCATTTCTCATTTCTAATTTCTAATTCAATCGAGGCTTTCAAACGTAATCAAGGGGCGAGCCACCCCAGGGGCTAACCCGTTATTCTCTGTCAAGCTTCTCTCTGACAGCCGTCAGGACTTCTTCTCGGATCGTCTCGTCCATACCGTCGATGATGGGACGGATCAGAGCTTCGACCACGATGCGGCGGGCTTCTTCCAAGGTGAAGCCGCGGCTCATTAGGAAGTAGATGGTATTCTGGTCAAGCTGCCCTGCGCTGGATGCATGATTGCCCTGTACGTCATCCTCGGTACAGAGAAGAAGCGGGAGGGAAATGTTTTTCGTCTTCGGATCGAGCTGGATGGCGAAGTCGCCTTCGTCGCCCACGGATCCGGCGCAGCCGCGCTTGAAGTCAAGCGTGCCGCGGAAAATCTTCTTCGACTCATCCGCCAGTGCGCCTTTGAGGTCGATCTCTGCCTTCGACTTCTTCCCCACATGATCGATGTGGTAGAAGAAGTCGAGGTGCTGTCTCCCGCGGCCGGCATAGATGGCTCTTTCATTCATCTCAGACGCATCACCGGAGAGCTTTCCATAACTGTGAACGATGATTTTCTCTCCGCCGAGCTCGGCCGCATAGAAGTCGGCACGGGCACGAGCGGCGAGTACGCTGTGACGCTGGTCATAGATGATGGTCTTGGTGAGCCCGCTTTCCAGGCGCGATACGTGGAGCCTTGCGTCCTCCGCAAGCTCATAGTACGCAGCAAGGACGCAGGTCCCTTCCCTGTCTCCGCCCGTGAGTTTCCATGTGAGGGAAAGGGACGCGCCCTTTTCGAGCCGGAAAAGAAAGGCTGCCGACGCGCCCTCTTCCGCATGGACATCAATGACGAGACGAGCATCCTCCCCTTGGGGGATGGTGATGGTATAGTGACTGCCTTTTTCTGCAGTGAGCACCGTCTCCTTCGATGCGCCATCGAAATCTTCGGGAAGCGCGCCGCCTTCTTTGACATGGGTCATGTCGGAGAAGGTGAATCTGCCTTTCCCTTTCGGCGTTTCAAAGGAAAGCGGCGTATCATTCGTATGCAGATACCGATAGGTGAGAAGCGGCAGACGGTTGACTCTGATTTCTTCCATGATGCCCTCCTTAACCAATCGCGCCTTCGAATTCAAGATCGATGAGGCGATTCATTTCTACCGCATATTCCAGCGGCAGTTCTTTGGAAATCGGCTCTGCAAAGCCGCGGACCAGCATGGCTTTGGCGTCTTCTTCGGAGAGGCCGCGGCTCATGAGGTAGTAAATATCTTCATCCGGAATACGGCCGATCTTGGCTTCATGCCCGAGATCGATATCATCATTCTCGATGATGATATCCGGGATCGTATCCGAGCGGGACTCATTGTCGAGCATCAGGGATTCGCAGCTGATAGAGCCCTTCGTCCCCGTAGCTTTCGGCCCGATGTAGACGACGCCCCGGTAGATGGCCGTACCGCCGCCCTTGGAGATCGATTTCGAATTCACGGTAAGGGAGGTATCCTTCCCGAGGGCTTCGACCTTCGAGCCGGTATCGAGATACTGTCCCTTTCCTGCAAAGGTGATACCCGTGAATTCACAGGTCGCACGGTCGCCTCGGAGAACCGTATCCGGATACAGGCAGGAGGTATGAGAGCCGAAGGAGCCGGATACCCAGATCATGTGTCCGTCTTCATCGATGAGAGACTTCTTCGTGTTCAGGTTGTACATGTTCTTCGACCAGTTTTCAATGGTCGAGTAGCGCAGCGTCGCGCCTTTTTTCACGTACAGCTCGACAGCGCCGGCGTGGAGATTGGCCACATTGTAACGGGGTGCCGAGCAGCCTTCGATGAAGTGGCAGTCTGCCCCCTCTTCGACGATGATGAGCGTATGCTCGAACTGCCCTGCGCCCGGTGCATTCAGACGGAAATAACTCTGGAGCGGCATCTTCACATGGACGCCCTTCGGCACATAGACGAAGGAGCCGCCGGACCAGACGGCATAGTGCAGTGCCGCAAATTTATGATAATTCGGTGTGATCAGCTTCCCGAAGTACGGCTTGATGAGCTCCGGGTATTTCTTCACAGCCGTCTCAAAGTCGACGTAAATGACGCCCTGCTCTTCCAGCTCTTTCTGGATATTGTGATAGACCACTTCCGAGTCGTACTGCGCGCCGACACCGGCGAGCGATTTCTTCTCCGCTTCCGGGATGCCGAGACGGTCAAAGGTGTCACGGATATTCTCGGGGAGATCCTCCCAGCTCGCTTTCATGTCCGTCTTCGGACGCACATAGGTATCGATGTGCTGCATATCCAGCTCGGAAATATCCGGTCCCCACGGCGGGAAGTCCAGCTGATCGTAAATCGCAAGAGCCTTTAACCGTTTCTCGAGCATCCATTCCGGTTCTTCCTTTTTAGCCGAGATCTCGCGGATGATCTCTTCCGTAAGACCTGTCTCTGCTTTATAGGAAAATTCCACCTTGTCCTTGACGTCATAGATGCTGCGATTGATATCTTCTACTTGGCTTCTGACTTTCTCTTCTGCCATAGTCACACCTCGCTGCGATAGACATCGAAGCCATTGGTCTCGATCTCATCCACGAGCTCCGGTCCGCCTTCCTTCACGATCCTGCCATCGATCAGGACATGGACGAATTCCGGCTGGATAAATTTCAGGATCTGGTTCAGATGGGTGATGAGAAGGATCGCATTTCCTTCCTTATGATACGCAGAGATATTCTTCGATACGATGCGGACAGCATCGACATCGAGGCCCGAGTCTGTTTCATCGAGCATCGCGAGCTTCGGGTCGAGGATCCTCAGCTGCAGGATCTCGCTCTTCTTGCGTTCCCCGCCGGAGAAGCCGTCATTCAGGTAGCGGTCTGCGTAGGACGGATCCATGGCGAGGTCTTCCATGCGCTGGCGCATGAGACGCTTGAACGGGAAAAGGCGCTGCTGCTTCCCGGAAATCGTCGTCTTCGCGGTACGGATGAAATTTTCCATCGTGATGCCGGCGACCGAGATCGGGTTCTGGAAAGACAGAAAGATACCGAGCTTCGCTCTCTTATCGACGGAAAGCTGTGTGATGTCCTCTCCTTCGAAGTATATATGACCCTCAGTGATCTGATAGACAGGATTTCCCATGATGGCGTGAAGCAGCGTCGACTTGCCTGCCCCATTGACACCCATAATGACATGGACTTCTCCCTGATTCACGGTGAGGTTAATGCCGTGAAGGAGCTCTTTCCCGCCTACAGATACGTGGAGATTCTCCACGCGAAGTAATTCACTCATTTGATCACCTCATGATATATTGTAAACTTGTATGCGCATTTCTTCGTATACAATTGATAACTCTTTTCATTATATTCGATTTAGGCAGGGATTACAATGGGGAAATGAATAGGGTTCGGGGTTCCAGAAAATCAGGACTGCGGAATGAGGAAGGTGGCGGCTTCTCCGCCAATTTGAAAAGCAGGGATGAGTAGCTAGGGACTAGGAGCTAGGGATGAGGAGTCTCAAGTGACTGGTGACTAGTGACTGGCATACCAGCTCATAGCATCGCCATGATTTATACTTCGCGGCGCATTTCGTCATCCTGAGCGGAGTGAAATGTCGGATGTTCGAAAATGTAAAGGCAAAGCAGTGAGAACTGAGTCGAAGGATCTGGCGCCGCACCACCATTTCGCATTTCTCATTTCTCATTTCTAATTCATGCGAGTCTTTCATCCACAATCAAGGCCCCCGCCCCACAGGAAAATCTGAATCCAGCAAAAAAGGATCCCCTCGTCATGAGAGGATCCTTTATCGCATTGGCTATTTTTTCACGTCAGGTTCTTTTTCAAAATTCGTATCGGCAAACCATTTGTCATAGATCTTATCATATTCTCCATTATTCATGAGCTTGCCCAGTGCTTCATTCACTTCTTTCTGGAGCGCAGGGTCTTTCTTATTGAGAAGCATGACGAAGCCGCCGCTGCCAGAAATGATGCCGGCGGAGCGGAGCTTGTCCGCTGCCCCATGCGTCATGTAGAAGAGAGCGACAGGCTTATCGAGGATAAGCGCATCAGCCTCCTTGCTTTCCACAGCCTGAATGAGCTGGTCATGATAGTCATACTCCTTCACTGTCGCGCCGAGCTGCTTGGCCGCCGTCACATAGACAGTGCCTTTCTCGACAGCGACGGTCTTACCGGAGAGGTCCTGCGAGCCATGGATACGTTCATCATCCTTGCGAGACAGGATGGAAACGCTTTCCTTATTGTAGTAGATCGAGGAGAAATTCACCTTATCTGCGCGGTCCTGCGTCATATCACAGGCTGCCACGGCGATATCAGCCTTATTGTCTGCGACGGCCTGTACGATCTGGTCAAAAGGCATGCTCTTGTACTCGGTCTTCGCTCCCATTTCTTTGGCGACTGCATTCGTGATATCCACATCGAAGCCGATGATCTTATCTTCTTTATCCTTATAGACAAAGGGCGGATATGTCGCGATGCAGGCGACCTTCAGTGTCCGTTCCGCGGCTCCTGATGCCGCTGCTTTCTCCGGGCTGCTCTTTGCGGGCGCTCCCCCGCAGCCAGCCGTGACTCCCAATGCTGCCAAAGTGAGAAGGGCAGCTCCTGCTTTCATCCATTGACGATTCATTCAAACGCCTCCTTGAAAGACTGTAGGATACATCATGCCATTTCCTTTCATTATAAAAGCTGGAAGAGAAATAGGCAAGGGAATTTAGGGTTCAGGGTTCAGGGCTCAAGTTGAATTAGAAATTAGAAATACGAAATGGCGGTGGCGGCTTCGCCGCAATTTTGACAGCGCTTCGCGCCGTCGTCATTTCGAGCGTAGCCGAGAAATCTATATTGCAGAACGTTCATTGCCTGATGTGAGACAGCACCAGGACATCGTTTTTCCCTAGCGCATACACGCTGATTTCCTGCAGTACAGTAAAGATCCCTCGGCTACGCTCGGGATGACGATGCTGGAGAATCCCAGTCACCAATCACCAGTCACTAGTCACTCCTAATCCCCAATCCCTAATCCCTAGCTACTTGTCCCCGCTTTCAAACTTCGAGTTGAATTAGAAATACGAAATGGCAGTGGCGGCTTCGCCGCAATTTTGATAGCGCTTCGCGTGCATCGTCATTTCGAGCGTAGCCCTCAATCTTTATTGCAGAACGTTCAACGCCTGATGTGGGCAGCACCAGGACATCGTTTCCCCTCAGCGCATACACGCTGATTCCCACAGTGCAGTAAAGATCCCTCGGCTACGCTCGGGATGACGATACCAGAGAATCCCAGTCACCAGTCACTAGTGCCAAGACAACGACCAACCAACTTCCCCCAAAAAGAAAAAGCCCGCCGGATGAGTCATATCCAGCGGGCATAAAAGGAGGAGATTATTTCTTATTATTATATTTTACTAATTATGTTTTTATTAGTTCGGGAAGAATGGCCATACGATCGGGATGACGATGACAGATACGATCAAGCAGACCACCACGAGGCCGGAACCGGCTTTGACATAGTCCATGAAGGAGTACTTGCCAGGACCAAGCACAAGGGTGTTTGGCGGAGTGCCGACAGGGGTCGCAAATGCGCAGGAGGAAGCGATCAGGATCGCCATGAGGACTGCTCTCGGGGAAGCGCCGACCTGGGTAGCCAGAGCGATACCTACCGGGCAAAGCAGAGCCTTGGAGGCGGTGTTACTCATGAACTGGGTCAGGATGACAGCGAGGATGAAAAGGACAGCGGTGATGAGGTATGGAGACGGGTTACCGCCCATAGCTGCGACAGTGAAGGTCGCGATCATCTTGCCTGCGCCGGATGTATTCATGGCAGTAGCCATCGGGATCATGCCGGCAAAGAGGAAAATGGTGACCCAGTCAATGGAGTCATAGGCCTGACGTTCTGTAAGGCAGCCGGTAACAACGCAGAGGAGTGCGCCGATGACAGCCGCGATTTCCAGCGGAACAAGGTCCGTCGCCATGGTGACGATGACGCCGAGCATGATGACACCGCAGATGATCTTCTTGGTCTTGGTGGTTTCGTTCGCTTCGATTTCCTGTTCGACTTCTGCCGTCTTTGCGAAGGAGTCATCCACCTTCACTTCCGGAAGGATGTGACGACCGACGAGCAGCATATAGATGATGCCGCAAATGGTGATCGGAATACCGATATATGCATATTCAAAGAAGGAGAACTGCAGCTCAGGCATACCAGCGGTTTTCAGAGCCACGTTTGCAATGATGTTTGGCGGCGTACCGATCAGTGTGCAGGTACCGCCGAGGCCGGCAGCAAATGCCAGAGGCATGAGAATACGGGATGGCGAAAGATTTGCTTCTTTGCAGACGCCGATGATGACTGGAATGAGGCAGGCCGTGGTGCCGGTATTCGAGAGGAAGGCAGACATGACAGCTGCGATGATCATGACGCCGATCATCAGCTTCGTCTCACTTGTACCGAAAACCTTGACGATACGGGCGCCGATGTCCTGGGCCAGACCCGTGTAGAACATCGCCGCACCGACGACGAACATGCCGCCGAAGAGCACGACAGTAGAATCAGCGAGACCGAGGAATACCTCTTTGAGCGGTACCAGCCCGAGCAGCCAACAGCAAACAGCAGAAGCGATCGAGGTGACCGCCAGCGGAATTTTTTCGGTAACGAAAAGAATGGCGACGACAAGCAGAAGCAGCAGACATTTCACTGCTGGATCCATCGCGATTAAGAAATCCATAACGTTCTTACATCCTCCTATGAGTGTGAATCTGAGGAAGGAATCTATATCCTTCTAAGAAATGTATGTGGAGAGTTGCTCTTCAAAATTCTCATTACGTTTTCCCCTTTTTTATGAAGCGGGATTCTTTTTCGGGATACACGATGCTGACTGGCTGCCAATCTTCATAGTGACCATAGGTACTGATGAGTCCGAAATTCGATTGATCTGTCTCTATGAAGCGGAAATAGTAATTTTTATCCCATTCCTTCATGAGTGGCAACAGGTCCAATCCGGTGTTCCCTTTTTGTTCTGTCACGTGAACCTCCTTTCTGAAAAAAAACAGCAAGAACAACTGACAGGGAAAGCATAGCATTTATGTAAGTAAATTAAAAATATATGATAGGAATTTTAGATGCCGATATTTATCTTCTCATTCCATTTGGTTTTGAAGTTCTTCTTTCTGCCGCATTTATGCTTGCGCGGAATATGTTATTGCTCTTACTGCGCAGATGCGACACCGACCAATGCGCCCCCAGGCGGCTTTTCCGCTGACGAGCCTTATTTCTCCGCCAATGAAAAGATCTTTCGCTTTCCTTTTGTCATGACCCCACGCGAGTAATGCTATTAAGCTAAGCGGCAGAACGTTCTTGGCACCCCATCGGGGGAGCTCCCCGATGGGGTGAGGGGGCTACGTAGCGGTATTGCATGAAAGTGTTGGAATATCTATAGCATCGGACTATTCAACATAGCACGCTATACCGCTGGCATGCCCCATCTCGCTACGCTCGAAATGGCGTCTCACTGGATTTTAGCGTCGCTTCGCTCTTAAGGAAACGCTGATTCAATCGCAGAGTCAGCTTTTACAAGAATTTTTACGCATAGCTTTGTCATAACCTTCCTTAAATAGCTCTCTATTCGCGTCAGGTTATTCCTCGCTATGCATAAAATTCAAGAGTGAAATCTGACAACGATTTAATCAGTGTTTCCCTAAAATCCAGTTCGCTTGCACATATTGCCTTCGCTGCTTCCCCCGAAGGGGGAAGCAAGACGTTACGTAGCTAACGATTTCCTTAACTTAATAGCATTGCCCACGAGAGGGATCATCGGCTGCCAGGCGGTATCTCCCGGGCCCCATCCCATAAAAAAAGGACCCGCCGCTGAACGGGTCCTTTAGGCAAGCCATCTTGCATTCAAACTGAGGAAGGTAACAGGATGAAATACATTATAGTGAGACAGCTTTCAAACAAGGGGAAGATGATGGGCTGTAGGCGATCTGTCCTGCGCCCATGTATATTTTAATGAAGGTGAGCGATGAAGCTCAGTTTTCTTCTGTGCAATGTTTCAAGCTGAGACAGAGTCAGCTCATTGCCCTGAATGGTATCGGTGAACTGACGAGTCTGTTCCTTATCATGAAGATACTGGCTGGCTGCATCAAGCCGATGGGTAAAAATTCTGTCAAATGGGATCGTGTGTTTTCCTAACATTTTCCATCACTCCTTTGTGAAATTTGCCTTGCGGCGTTTTCCTGTCCTGGCAGACATGGGATTTAACTTGGTTATATGATACAAAATTTATCGTAAAATTAAAAATATCTGATAGGAATTTTAGTTATCCGAAGAAAATTATTGATACTTGCAGGAATGGAAGTCATGCAAATCAGAAAAGGTAGTACGCCTCCTCATATTTGCTATTCATTGGCGTTTATGATTGCGCTTATTAGTTATTTCTTATATAATATATGGAACCATGATTCCTATGTGCATTCATTTCCTATCCTGGCAGACATGATCTGAATGTAAAGGAGATTTATATGGAAATTGATAATTACAGAAATTTTCTTGCCATCGTCGAAGCGGGCAGCATGACGGCCGCCTCAGAATATATCCACATCGCGCAGCCTGCACTCTCGAAGCAGATGAAGTCGCTGGAGAATTATTTCGGTACGAAGCTCATCATCACGACACGCGGCAGCAAGCACCTCATTCTGACCGATGCAGGCCGCATCCTCTATCATAAAGCGAAATACATCTGCTCTCTGGAAGATATGGCCAAGAATGAGATCGGAGATGTCAGCGACGGCAGCAAGGGGACGCTGCGCTTCACGGTTGCCAATTCCAGAGCGGCTGTCTTCATCAAGGAATGTCTCGAGCCCTTCCATCGCCTCTTCCCTCTCATCAATTATGAGATCCATGAAGGCGGCATCACGGAGCAGTCGCAGCAGCTTCTCTCCAGCATTGCAGAGCTCGGGATCCTTTCGGTTCCCCCGATCCACCAGAATAACTTTGACGTCCTGTTCCGCCGCAAAGAAAAGATCGTCTGTGTGACCGCAGAAAATTCCATTTTTCTGAAAGGGATCACCGCACCGACGCTCGAGGAGCTTGCGGAATGTCCGCTCTGTCTCTCCACCGGCTGTCATCTCATGATGTCGAAGATCTTCGCGGAGAAATCTATCCGCCCGCAGGTCCTTTCCATCTGTACCACGCGTACCACCGCTCTCCGCTGGGCAGAAGATGACTGCGGCGTCAGCATCGTCCCTATGGAGCCAAAAGAAAAGCTCCCAGAGGGGCTCATTGCCAAAGCCATCACAGGGGTCGATACGGATCTGTACAAGACCGTCGTCCGCGTCAAGGGCCGCCCACTCTCTGTGGTCGCGAAAAAGTTCCTGCAGTTTTACAGCGATGTCCGTGATTCGGAACGCATGATCAAGATCAAAGATCTGTGATCCGAGATCGGTGAGGAGCATGGATCGATCAGTTTGGCATATTTTCTGTTCCAAAAATGAAAGTTATAACACATGGGCATATGCTATGGACGAAAATCTGCTTATCTCTTATAATGAAACCATAAGAATTCTGAAAGCAGATACTCATACAGTAAGCGAGAAAGCGATGTGCAAACAGACGGAACTACGCTTCCCATCGCTTGCTCCATAGCACCTCATGAGGTCTCTGCTTTCTAGCCCGCTGCCAGCGCAGCAAAGGAGGATACCATCATGGGCAGTTTATATGACACCACAATGAAGCGCGAGAAAATGATCCATGACTTCGAGCAGCTGCTCGCTCAGTACAGAGCCTACTTCAAGGATGCCGGGATCGACATCAATGGCGACGCGCCTGAACTGATGCTCTACAAAGAAGCTCTCCGTATCTATACCTCTCTTCCGCGGATGAAGAATCTCGATCCGCTCTGCATGCTGGAAGGCGAATATGATCTTCTTCGCTCTATTTTGTCGGATATGCAGACAGGAAACTGGATAACCTCTCCCTACTATAAAAAAGATGCCATCTGATACAAAAAAGGGGCTGTGAAGAAATGAGGATTCATTTCTTCACAGCTCCTTTTACCCGTTACCATATCCTGTTCCTCACGAAATCAACCGGCCTTGGCCATTTTTTCGTGATGGGAGGTCGTCATCCACGCCCCTGCCTTCATTTCAGCGACCATGGAGGTCATGAGACGGTACTCCCCTTCCATACGGAGCAGGTCCTCAAGTTTTCTCGTATGGAGCAAACGGCCATAGATCCGTCCGGCTTCTGCGTAAAGCATCAGTGCCGGATGTTCCGATGGATCCCCTGTGATATCGATCCCATTGTCATTCAGGAAATCTGTAATATTGCCAATGAGAGCTTCATACGCATCGAGTAAAGTTTCCATTTTCATCACTGCATCATACATCTTGTTCATGATAGTCTCCTTTCTGCATTCAGCGGCTGCACGAGGAAATAATCCGAAATTAGGAAGTTTACACTCATTTGAAGTGATTTTGACCGGTCTGAAAGGTATTTCCTTCTTCATCCTTTCTGATTCCATTATATCCATCTGTTTTCCGCTTGTCTATAGTTCATGCCAATCGGTTATATCTTTGGTATTTTTCCCCAAAAATATGCCTTTTTGTAGAAACTTTTATGCAGACTCCGGTTTCTTAGCCTGCCTTCCTCACAAATAAGTTCTTTGGATCACAGCGTTCGAACGTAAAATGATCCTTCGAGATGCAATACTCCAGCGACCAGTACTCTCCTGATTCGACAGAGACGGAGATCAGGCTTGGCCCTGCCTGATAGTCTTTCATACGCCGTCCACGGATGTGCCGGGACCAGTGTGCTTCGACTTCGATGACATGTTTTCCCGGGGCAAGATATACCGCAGGGACTCCGAGCGCATAGAGGAAGGTCTCTGCACGAAGGCCATCGATGTGCAGGATCGCATTGATGCTGGCATAGTCTATATTTCCCGCATGACGCTTATGCAGGAGAACAATGGCGGAATGCTGGTTGGCCGCTTTCAGACGTTTCATTTTCGTTTTCTGTCTGGCATAGATCAGCCACACGCAGCACACAGCAAAAAGAAATCCGACGATACGCAGTATGTAAAGCAAAGCATCATGATTTTCACTCATTTTCGTCACTCCTTCTTCGTCTACGATACGGAAAACAGGCAGCCATGGGATCTCCGTCGGCTGCCTGACTCGCTTCTCTGTTTTATTCCTTTACAGCAGCCAACGGTAGAGCCCGAAGTAGGCCAGAACAGACAGGGACACGACGCCCGCTGCCGAGATGAAGAACATCCGCATGAAGAGCCGATCCAGCTCGCCGTCTTTCAATCCGCCTTCTGCCGAATAAGCCGCCAGCGCCAGCGCACCGCCCGTCGATAAGGGGCTGATGCCTGCGGTATTGGAGACCATGGTGATCGCAGTGACCCATTCAACCGGATTAGCACTGCTTCCCATCTGTGACAGGATATGCGGCACGGTCGGAATGAGCGTGGGCATGACGACACCGGAGGTCGAGGAGAACCACGAAAGGACGCCTGCCGTGATCCCCAGAATGCTGACTGCGGTCGAGTCGCTCATGATGGAAGCAAGCGCATCTGAGAGAAGATCGATCCCACCAGTCAAAATGATGACATTCATCAGCACGCCGACACCGCAGATCAGAAGAAGCGTCCCCCAGGGGATGCGGCGAAGCGCTGCCGTTTCATCAGAAACATTCAGAAACGACAAGATAGCAGCGACGCCGAAGCTGGCAAGTCCCACATTGATATGAAAGAACAGGACAAGGACCACCATGCCCGCGATGCCTATCAATGTGATGATCTGCTGCCGCGCAAATGAAGGCGTATCTGCCAGATGAAGTACGATGTCTGACCGCAGCCGATAGCCTCCGAAGGCAAAGTAGACCAGCGCGGCATAGACGGTCGAGGAGAGGACGCCATTCACGAGAAGCGGTTCCTCGATGCCGGTCAGGCCGAATTCTCCGCATAGATTCAGCCCGATGATGCCCGTCGCAGCCAGTGGAGACATCCCGCCTCCGGCCGCTCCGAGAAAGATGATGGCCCCCAGCATCGCCGGATTGATATTCATTTCCTTCGCAAGCGTCATCCCGAAGACCATCATAATGGCTGCCGTCGGAATGGTGCCCGGTCCCAGCGCAGAGAGTATGGTCGCAAAAAGGTACATGACGATCGGTACCAGGTAGGTGCGACGCCCGGAGAGCGCCACGATCTTCTTCGAAAGCAGGGCTAAGGTCCCATTCATCTCCGCCAGTCCGAAAAGATAGGTCACGCCCAGAAGCATGAGGAATAAGGAGTAGTTGAAGCCACGGATGATCTCATCATCAGAGATCCCTGCCAGTCTGCCTACGAGCAGTGCGAGCGCGGTGCATAACAGCCCCGTATTCATTTTTTTCACAAAGCCAAGAAATATAGCAAGCCCCAATGCTGCAAGCGACGCCAGTGCCATCATGTCCTCCTCGTTTTTATACTAATTATGTGCTAATACTAGGCTAATCCTTACAAATCATAGCATGATTTTCCTCTTGGAATAAAATACATGTTTTGCATGAAAGTTATGCTTTATGGTTAAGAGATATTGGCCAGCCGAAGAACCCTTGCGGCTTAAGGAAACGCTGATTCAATCGCAGAGTCAGCTTTTACAAGAATTTTTATACATAGCTTCGTCATAGCCTTCCTTAAATAGCTCGCTATTCGCGTCAGGTTATTCCTCGCTATACATAAAAATTCAAGAGTAAAATCTGACAACGATTGAATCAGTGTTTCCTTAAAACGTCTTGCTTCTGCCGGAAGACTCCCCCTCCCCCCTGTCTATGAAAAAGAGAGAGGAAAGCAGGCGGTCATGCGCAAGATCTGTGAGCGGCAAGAAAAAACACACCCTCGATCTCTCGATAGGTGTGTTTTTCAGATCTCACTCTTATTTTTTCAGATGATGGCTGCCACGTTCGGTGATCGGCGCGCCTTCTTTGCAGAGCGGGCATTCTTCCGGCTTGTAGGTCGGAACGGTGAGGTGGAGCAGCGGATATACCTTTTCCTGCGGTACGCCGAAGTCTGCTTTGCCGCCGCTTCTGTCTACTAAGAGGCCGATGCCGACGATATCACCCTTGGCTTCATTCACGACATCGACGACTTCCTTGATGGAGCCGCCGGTGGTGACGATGTCTTCGACGATGAGGACTTTTTCACCAGGAGCGACCTTGAAGCCGCGGCGCAGGGTCATCTTGCCATTTTCTCTTTCGGTGAAAATGGAACGAACGCCCAGCAGACGGGCAGTGACCTGAGACAGGATGATGCCGCCGGTCGCCGGTCCAATGACGGTCTCGATGCCCATATCCTTGAAATGGTTTGCAAATTCCTGGCAGAGCTTTTCCGTGTATTCCGGATGCTGGAGCACGTTGAATTTTTCTACATAAAGAGGGCTGTGAAGACCGCTGGTCAGAAGGAAATGACCTTCCAGAATGGCTTTGGTTTCTTTCAGCAAAGATTCGACTTCTTTTTCGTTCATTATGCGTTCTCCTTTATTTCTTTTAAAATTAAACGGGCAGCCGCACAGGGGTCGATCGCCTGTGTGATCGGACGTCCGATAACGAGCATGGAAGAGCCGTCCTTGAAAGCCTGTGACGGGGTCGCGATACGTTTCTGATCATCGGTCTGGGCAAAGGACGGGCGGATGCCCGGGGTCACGATGAGGAAATCATCCTTGCCGGCCATCTCACGGATGCTGCCGGCTTCTCTCGGAGAAGCGACGACGCCATCGACGCCGGAGGATTTCGCAAGGGAAGCCAGCTCCAGGACATGCTCCTGAATGGGGAGGTGTCCGCCGACTTCCTGCCATCCCTGGTCATCAAAGCTGGTGAGGACGGTGACCGCCAGGATCTTCGGACGTTCTACGCCAAGCTCATCCGCAGTGATCTTCGCATAGCGCGTGGCTGCCTGCATCATCGCACGGCCGCCTGCTGCATGGACAGTGATGAGGTTCACGCCGAGGCGAGTGACGGAGGCCACGCTGTGACCGACGGTATTCGGAATATCGTGGAGCTTCAGATCAAGAAAAACCTTCTTTCCGTGTTCCTTCAGGTAGCGGATCGTATCACTGCCTGCACTGTAGTAGAGCTCCATGCCGACCTTGTAGTAGGAGATCAGATCGCCAAGCTCATCGACCAGCGCTTTCATTTTGTCAAAGTTGTCGACGTCCAGTGCGACGATCAGTCTGTCGTCGGCGGTATAGATTTCGTTTTCTTCTGCCATTTCCGCTCTCCTTCATGGGAATAATAGGTATCTAAACTATTATATCATTTATTCAGGAAATCGGGGAAGAAAATTATAAAAGATGGATGCTGAAGGGATGGGAGCGGCGCATTTCGTCATCCTGAGCGGAGAAAAACGTCGTATGTTAAAAAATGGTTGATCTGAAACAGGAAGACTGAGTCGAAGGATCTAGGGAAGCGCTGATTCAATCGCAGAATCAGCGTTTCCCTAAGCGCCGCGGAGTTTTGATAGCGCTTCGCGCCGTCGTC
>ULVA01022109.1_pt1 | contig 33026 bp, 32 predicted proteins | sample 1958811 | NCBI WGS metagenome assembly ULVA01 (sample SAMEA4835768, study PRJEB28245) | human gut metagenome | biome: gut microbiome; material: fecal sample | place: Denmark | collected 2008
GTAATCAATGCGAGATTGAAGGAATTGGGCAGAGAGCCAGTATGGAAGGATTGGGATGCCTCATTCGATTTCTTCGGAAATATCGCAAACGGATAATTTTACAGAGCAGCACGCCCTGAAAGGGCAGAAGCTCCTAGCCCAGGGCATCGCCCTGGGTTTAGAATGTGATATAACAAAGTCGCCCTGTAAGGGCAAAAGCTTTAAATATAAGAAGCTTTTGCCCTTACAGGGCGACTTTCTTGCTTATGCGTAACCCAGGGTGTTACCCTGGGCTAGGAGCTTCTGCCCTTTCAGGGCGTATGGATGTAATCCAAAGGCTTATTCCTTCAGCCATCCACCTATCAGGTCGATGATTTCCTGTCTGGTAGGCTCAGGGAACGACAGGATGCGGGTGAGATGCGAACCGCCATGACACATATAGACATGCAGGTTCTTCTTGTTCTTGGTGAAAGGCAATCCATAGATGCCCGATGCACCCCATGGGTCGATGTCACCATAAATATATACCATCTTCGGATCGTTCTTGGTCAGGAAATCCACGGTATAATTGTAGAGCTTTGGCGAGAACTCCACGTTCTCGGCACCCTTAGGCACCATCAGCTTCTTCAGATAACCCTTTGCCGACTTGATGCTCAGGTATCTCTTGAATGGCTTGGTGTAATATCCGTAATATCCCAACTCTTTGGCAGCCTGTACATCGAAAGATGCAGTGGCATTGTAGTTGGTGAAATACTCCGGCTCACACATGTTGATCCAGTATTTGAACACCTGGTCGTCGGTGGTATCATTCGTAGGAATCTTCTTGATGTCCTCCCCCCACTGCCAGAAGGCGAAGGCATACTCAAACACCGAGTAATCGAAGATCTCGGCGATAGGCGCATTGAAGCGATACTGCTTCTCGCTGCAATACTTCTCGAACATCGGCAGCAGCGCAGCCTTGCGCTTGAAGAGCAGCAGCTGGAAGTTGAGCACCTTCTGTCGGTTCTCCTTGGTAGAAACCTCATGCTGCAGGAACTTCTCGTGTCTGCCATCCTCCACGCCCTTGTTCAGCGGTGCAACGTATGGCACGGAGATGTCCACATCATTCGGGAAGTAGGCGCGGTAAAACATCGTAGTCTGTCCGCCCTTGCTGATACCCGTGGCAATCCACTTACCCTTGTACATCGCATGCAGGGTCTGGTTTACGTGGTGCAGATCGTAGAGCGAGTTCTCCACGGTGAGGTAATCCCAGTTGCAAGGACTAGGCATCGACTTGTCGAAATAGCGGTATTCCACGGTGATGATGTTGGTATCGAAGAGCTTGGAAAGTTCCTCGATGTATCCCTCGCGCAACGCATACTTGGCATTGTAGCCTTCAGTTACGAGCACCGTAGGACGGTCGAATCCTCTGTGACAGAGTATCACTCGCTGCTCAAAACTGCCCTTGGAAGCATCCTTGGCATCCAGTTGCTGCTTGATGAAGAACACATATTTTTCCGGGAAATGCGTACTCTTCAGCGTTTCCACGTCACTCACACCAGGCAGCGCCGCCAACAGCTTGCCCGCCTCTCCCAGTTCTGCCGCCAGCATCTGCAAAGGCAGGATGAAGAGCAGCAGCATCAATTTCAAGAATCTCAATTTCAAGAATTTCAATTTCATTTTCGTCTCTCTTTTATATTTTCTCTTTTTAAACTTTCGTCGGTAATCTCCACATGCTTTAAATGCTATGCAAAGGTAAGGAAATATTCTTGTCCGGCAAAAAGATTCGCCACCTTTTTTATATTATCCCCATTTTTTCTTGCGAAATCAAAATATTCATCGTATCTTTGCAGAAAGAATTTGCAGAAAGGTGGATGGCTCGCAAAAAGCCATCCTGAAAACATAGGAGATCAGATTATGACAGATACAGAAATGAACGATAGAAGATTGCCGGTAGGTATCCAGTCTTTTGAGGTTATCAGAAAGGATGGTTATCTTTATGTTGACAAGACTGATATGATATGGAGACTTGCCAACAGGGGAAAAAAGTATAATTACCTGAGCCGCCCACGCCGCTTCGGTAAGTCGATTCTCGTGGATACACTCCAGACTTACTTCGAGGGGAAAAAGGAACTCTTCGAAGGATTGAAGGTGATGGAGCTGGAGAAAGAATGGACCTGCTATCCTGTCATTCGACTCGATATGAGTTGCGGAGGAGCTACACCCGAAGAACTCAACTCTTATCTCGATGACGCCTTCTATAAACTTGAACAGAAGTATGAAGTAGCGGTCCGCCCGGAGGCTTCCCTTGCCGTCCGCTTCCAGAACATCATCGAAACGATGTTTCAAAAGACCGGAAAACAGGCGGTTATTCTTATCGACGAGTATGATTCTCCATTGCAGCATTCTTGGAAGACTCCTCAGCATGATGCCTGCACAGCCATCTACAAGTCCGTGTTTGCCGTCTTGAAAAAAGAGGACGAGCACGAGCGTTTCGTCTTCATCACGGGCATTACCAAGTTTACGCAGATTTCTCTCTTCTCTGTGCTTAACAACCTGAGCAACATCAGTTTTGATGCACCATACGCCACTATCTGCGGTATTTCAAAACAGGAAGTAGCCAACAACTTCATGCCTGAGATTGAGGCGATGGGAGAAGAAAACGGATGGACTCCTGAGGAGACCCTGAAGCAGCTCACGGCCTTTTACGACGGATATCATTTCTGCAGCGATAATATGGCAGATATATTCAATCCGTTCAGCCTCATCAATGCCCTGTCAGATAAGAAATTGAGAAATTACTGGGCTTCATCAGGCGCCACTTCTCTATTGCCAAAGTTCGTGGAAAATATGGAGATGAAGATGGAATATTTTGACCATTGCTTCGTTGAGGGCGATACCCTGGAGACATCGGATGTGGTGAATGGCGGAGCCGAGCTCTTCCTCTACCAGTCAGGTTATCTCACCATCAAGGGTTACGACGATGGCGTTTACATCCTGGGCTTCCCTAACTTTGAAGTTCGCAAGGCATTATACCGCGTAGTGGTTCCTGCCCTGACCATGAAGTCGAATTCGGAAGTGGTTTCTGCGCAGAGCTTCCTCAGAAAAATGATGCAGGACGGCAATACCGCAGAAGCCAAGAAGGCATTGAAGGCTCTTATTGCCGATGTTCCATACAGCAACAAGAAGATGGCAAGTATGGATATGGAGGAGCGTTACCGACTGATAATGAGCACGATATTCAGAGCCTTGGGCTTTAGGGTGGAAGTAGAGAGGATGCTGGCCACTGGCAGAATTGACATGATTGTGGAGGTTCCATCCTTCATCTACGTCCTGGAGCTGAAGCTATCGAACAATGGCGGCATTTCTGCTGCCGAGAGCCAGATAAAGGACAAGAGTTACACAGCACCCTTCAAGGCAGACAAGCGCAAGGTCATCGCCCTGGCCGTGGAACTCGATGAAACAGGCAAGGGACTGATAGATTGGAAAGAAGTGGATGAGGGTGTGTAAAATACAAATACAACTCCAAACAAGATCGTTATGAAAGTATATTGGGATAAGACTGCAGTAATAGGTTTGGTGGGGTTTATGATCTCACTCATGCTGATATTGTGCTTCATGGACAGGCTCAGTTATCCTCTGGTGGGGATATTTCTCTGCCTGTTTGGCATCTTACTCTGCGGAATATATGGTGCTCTGCCAAAAGCAGGAATCCCCGAAAGACAGAAGAAGAAGGAGAAAGAAAACGAGAACGAGAAGGATAATGAGATAAGTAGTTTCTATGCCTTCAGCGTGCTTTTCTGCCTGGTGGTCAGCATTTTCAGTCTTGTTATCGGACTCATCCTAGCCTTTATCGGCAACAGAGAAGCCAGCTATATCTGTGCAGCCATCTTTGGGGTATCATTCGCAGCCTTCCTTCTCGGTTCGTGGTGGAAAACCACTAGCATTGCCTCCAAAGCCGATTGGAGCGACTGGGGGTGGTTATAAAATACAGAAGAACCACAAAACAGATTCAAAGCCAGCCTTCTCATGCGAAAAGACTGGCTTTGATTATCGCTATTACAGCAAATGCTTTATTCTTAGCATTTGCCCTTACATATCAAACAGATTGCCCGTTGCCACAGAATACGAAACCTTACACATATTGCAGATATCGCTAATCGTAGCACCACTTCCACTCAACGAGTAGAACACGCTCTCGCCTACCAACACATACTCCCAGGTGCGATTCATCCTATCCCCAGGCTCCAGAGCATTGATTTTCTTAATCCATTCTACAGTAGCCGTCTGCTTCTGGCGGACGTTCACATCATCCACCTTGTCGTCGCCCTTGGTCTCAATCAGATAAACCTTTTCAGCCGTAGCCACGATGAAGTCAGGATGATACGTAGCCATCAAGCCATCCTTCCTCACATAGAAGATGATGGCGAAAGAATGGCCATTCTCATTAATCTTCAGGAATCTTTCCACCTCGGCATCCCTATCCAGAAACTCGATGAATGCCTTTTCCAATCCTCCGCCATGAGAAGGATAACCCAGTCGGGGATAGATGCACTTCTGTACCTCCATCGAGTAAGACTCTCTCATCTTGATGGCTCTGAGCGAAGAGAAATCCGTATGACTCACCTCGGCATTGATTGTTGTCAAGCGGTTCTGCATCTTATAGATAGCCACGGCAAACTGCTCCACGATATGCTTCGTCACGATGCCATCCTTAGCCAGCAATATCTTCCAGTCGTTGCCCTGGAACGGATTAAAAGGCGCGGAGAAAAGTTTCTCCCGGATATACCAGTCCATCACCTGCACCGTTTGTGCCCCATTAATCTGAATGGTCGGGAACCCCTGGCGGCGACAGTTCTCAAAGCGCAGGGTTACTACCCTCAGCAACTTCTGCAGATACTCATTATATCCGCTGGCATTGAAGAGATTGGCCGTCACCTTATACTTGCCAAAGGTAGTCTTGGTCAGAGATTCCTGCGATACGAAGGTCTCGCCCTCTTTTGCCAGGAACTTACGGAGCAAAGGCAGCGGATACATCGTAAACGGCTCTAAATCATCCAGATCTATCTCTGCATCTTCAAATTCATCGATGGAATCATGCAGGATAACCGGCCATTGGAAATCATACTTCCCGTAATCCTCACGAAGTCCCACGGTAAGAATATCGCCTGTGGCTCCTCCGGCACCCACATCGCCTTCATCCACAGCCACCAAGCCCTGATCCTGCAAATCATCATAGAACTTGATGAAAGCCGGATGCTCCACGATAGACAAGGTATCGATATAGGTGCGGGGAGGCTGATGATTCTTCAACACCCTCAGGCGGTCTTCACGCTTGATGTCAGTGTAATCAGACTCTCGCCACATCAGTCGCAAACCTCTGCCCACCAACTGCTCCAGCAGGATTGGCGCCTGCGAAGAACGCAGCGGAACGAGCACACAGATATTGTTGACATCGAAGCCCTCACGGAGCATCAGCACCGAGATGACCACCTTCGGACTCTTATACCTATCTATGTCGAAGAGCTTCTTCTTGATTTCCTGCCATTCCTCATCCTTCACCTCGCCCTGCTTGTTGCTGTCGATGGTAACGATGTCTTCTTCTTCCAGACCTTCCGACTTCAGAAACTCTTCTACAAAAGGAGATACCGTGGTATCCTGGCAAACGATGAGCATCTTCGGGTTCTTAGACGCATCATTCTTCAGGAATTCTTCTTCCAGCTTGTTCAGCTTGGTCAATCCGGCACGGAGCATCATGCGCTGGCCTTCGCTCAGCCCCACTACCTTTCCCTGCTCATCACGCTCAGCGTTGTAATCCAGGTTCTCCAGGTCGGTGAGTTCCTGCCGACGGTCGAGCAGCAGCAGTTTCACCAGTCCCTGCTTCATCGCCATCGGCAAGTCGAAATCAACGATGATATGCGGGAAGAAGAGTTTCACCTGCTTCTCTCCAGTTCCCTTCGTATCAAAAGGGGTAGCCGAGAAGTCCACCTGTATGAAACGGGTGCCCTTGGTGGCGCTGATGGCATTCAAGCCTCTTTGCCATTCCACCTCCTCGGTTTCGCCATTACGCTTGATTTCGTGGATATGATGAGCCTCATCATTGATAACCATCAAATCCTTTAAACCCGCCAGATATTCCAGTTCTGTGCCACCCAGGGCACGGCGGTCGAGCATGCCGAGGTCGTTGCCCGCCGACTTGCCCGGACGGATAGGCAACAGGTCGCTGATGATTTCAGCAGGTGTCACCGTGCTGGAATCGTCCACATCCTCATCCTGATTCTTCTCTTCCATCTGATTTTCAAACAGATGCCAGTTGGTCAGGGCAATCAGTCCCTCTCCGGTGGTCTTCCTGCCGATGCCATCCTCCTTGGTCACTACATTGTTCTGGATGAACGAAAACACCTCGTCACGATAACGCTCGGGGATGAACACCTCCTGGTTCATGTAGTAGTCGTTGGTCTGAGGGTCACGATATTCCTCGTCGCGCTTCTTTCTGCCGCAGAAGGCATCCAGCAGACGGTCGTAAACGATCAGACCCGGAGCCACTATCAGGAACTTCTGCGTAAATCGTCCGCTCTCTACATCCTCGTGCCGGGCATTCAGCATCTGCCAGATGATCAGGGCATGCATCACCCACGTCTTTCCCGTGCCCGTAGCCATCTTCACAGCATACTTAGGCATCTGATATTTAGGCTTGGCAAGCTGAGCCAGGTCGGCCCTATCCATCAGTTCCGGGATGATGCCCTGATAGGCATCCATCACGCAGTTTTCTCCCATCACTTCGTGCAGATAGATGATGTTGAGGATAGCCTGTCGCTGACCCTCATGGAAGTTTCTCGCACGCTCGTTGCAGAAGCCCTCTCCAAACCAGTAGTTCAAGAGCGAAGCGGTGGTTGGGGTCACCTTCTCCAGCATCTCCCCACTCTTCCAGGCTGCATTGACCACATCGGTGAGTCGATGCGCCAATTCCAAAGATATATTACTTGAATTGATAGCCATAGTCGTAATCTCCTATTCGTTCTTAACACTAACACTTCACATCCAGGATAACCTGACTCTCGAATCCGAACACATCCACCGCCTTGACGCAGACTTTTCGCTCGTCCTTATGCGGCATGGCAATTCGGGTAGAATATACGCAGTGCAGCGGGTCGCTGTCATTATCCACGTTCTCACGATAATCCTGCCAGGTGCTGCGGAAGGTATCGCCGTCATAATCAGGGTCGATACTCCAATATTCTATCAGCGAGAGAGGGTCCTGCTCCATCACCTGCTGCAACTTCTCCTTGTCCTTATCATCCAGCGGAATATTATCTGGCGAGAGCAGCACATAGTTGTTGAGACTGATGTCGAGTTCATCCTCGCCATTGCCGTTCACGGTTACCTCCACAGGGTTCACCACCAGATACTGCAAAGAAGAGAAGCGGACGGTTTTGTCGGCGATGAGCTTCTTGAAACCCTTCTTGGATAGCTTGTCGAGCAGATCGGGCGGAATCACCAGCACCTCAACATTGCTGTTCTTATATTTCTCGAAGGCTTGCGAGATGTCGAAGGCGAAGTTCCAGCCGAGCACGATGACTTTATCCCAGTCGCCGCCAAGCAGAGAAGCCTTTGCTTCCACGGCACGGCGAACGGTAGCAGCAGTGGTCAGGCGGTTAGGGCTATCCACCATCACCAGATTTCGGGTGCCCTTTACGTAACCGAAGTTTCTGTCGCTCACCTGCTCTGGAGAGAATGGTAAGGCACCGAAGAGGCCTAAGACTACCTGAGAGAGATCGCCCACTCTGCGGAGTTTCTTGTTGTTATGGAAAGCCTCTTTCTGATAGTCGCCGATGCTCTGATAGAGGAACGGATTTACTTCCTGGTCGATGAAACGCTTGCGCATGACGAGGGATGCCGGCTTGCCGATGTCGCAGGTAATCCAGCGACGGCCCAGCTTTTCGGCAACCGCTGCTGTGGTACCGCTGCCACCGAAGAAATCGCAGACAAGGTCGCCTTCGTTGGAAGATGCCTTGATGATGCGTTCAAGGAGAGCTTCGGGCTTTTGGGTGGCGTAGCCGACAGATTCAACTGGATTATTACTTAAACTTGCAACTTCCCATAATGAATTTTCCAAAACTTCATCCGTTATTTGATACACAATCTTTCCATTCTCATCCCTAACCATATCAGCTTTCTTAGTTATAGGATTAAATTTACGTTTGGCTTGTTTACTTTGCCCATCTTTTCGTTTCTTGAAAATATGATGAAAAGTAAAATTATCAATTGATTTAACGTAATAAAAAATAGTGTCCGTTACTTGATGAAATTTCTTAGAACGAGCTTTTAGACCAGAATTAGGATAATACCATGTTATTTCATTTCTAAAATTTTCTTTTCCAAAAATATCATCTAATATGGCTTTTACATAAGCCCCTACATGCCAATCAATATGAACGAATATACTTCCTCGTTCTGATAACAATTCTTTCATTATCATCAAACGCGGATATAACATTTTAAGATACGAAATGGTACCATCTTCCCATGTATCTGCATAGGCAAATTGTTCAATAACAGTTGGCTTTTGAGAAAAACTTGCATTTGGTAAAGTAATCGGAGTTCTATAATCCGCCTTAGAATCAAACGGCGGGTCGATGTATATCAAATCCACTTTGCCTCTTAATGAAGGCAAGCCCGTCTGAGGGTCTCCGGCAAGCAGCGCCTGCATGGTCAGGAGATTATCACCATACACCAGACGGTTCATCCAACTCCCCCCATCCAGGGCGGCATTGAATGCATTAGGGATATTGGGAACTTGTCCACGGAAGAATCCGGAGACATCCTTGCGAGGCAACACCAGCTCATTGGTTTGCAATCCAATGCGTGTGCCACTGCTCAATCGCTCGATGATGCGCTGAGCCTCTTGCCTACCTTCGCTTGCAATGCGAGGTAGCTCTTCAATCAATGATTTTGCCATAGCATTAAAGCTTAAATATAGTTTTAATGCGTAGCATGCTATTCTTTAAAACGAAGACTCCACCAAATACCCAAACACAAGAACGTGGACAGTTCAACTCATCCACGTTCAGAGGTACTTGGCGGAAACCTATGTATACAGACAAGTCGAACGCCCACGTATATCGCAGGCGCTCGCACATTTATTCATGTATACATTCTTTCCACCGCCAAGTTTCCTGAACGTTTATCGAATAAACAGCAAACGCTATTATTTTAACCCACAAAAACAGACGTCATCACCCTAAGGCGAATCCATCCAAATGCAAAGTAAATGCAAACGGGCGCAATGAAAGCTTGCTTTCAAATTGCCGAGTGCAGCTTTGCATTTGCAAAGATACTGCAAAAATCAGAGATAACAAAAAGAATCGCCACCTTTTTTATACTATCCCCCATTTTTTCTTGCGAAATCAAAATATTCGTCGTATCTTTGCAAAAAGATTCAGTTACAAAAAGAAGCGTTATGGACAAGCAGATCAATGAACTCCTAGAGGTTCTGAAAGAATACCAGGAGCTGGGAATATCTGAGCAGATAGACTATCAGAAGTTCTATCTCTACTCTATCATCACCCACTCCACCGCCATCGAAGGCTCCACCGTGACCGAGATTGAGAACCAGCTTCTCTTCGACGAAGGTATCACGGCTAAAGGAAAACCGATGGTGGAACAACTCATGAACCTCGACCTGAAGAGAGCTTACGAGCAATCCATCAGATGGGCAAGAGAACACAAGCCATTCACAGTGGAAATGCTCAAGAACCTCTCCGCACTGGTAATGAGAAATACGGGCAGCCACTACAGCACCTTGATGGGCGAATTCGACTCATCAAAGGGAGACCTGCGCCTTGTTGGCGTTACGGCAGGAGCAGGCGGGCGCTCTTATATGGACTACCGCAAAGTTCCGATGAAACTGGAAGAACTCTGCAACCACATCAACCAGCGGAGAGAAGCGCTCATCAAAAGCCCCAACGCCATAGATGCCTACCTGCTAAGTTTCGATGCCCACAACATTCTCGTTACTATTCACCCATGGGTGGATGGCAACGGCAGAATGTCGCGCCTCATCATGAATCACCTGCAGTTTGAATTCGGACTGGTGCCTGCTAAAATCATCAAAGAGGATAAGGCACAGTATATCGAAGCCCTCAATGAATCGAGAGAAGAAGAGGCAATGGCGCCCTTCCAGAAATTCATGCTGAAAGAGCACACGCAAAACCTGAGAAACGAGATTCTTGAATACAGGAAATCTATGGAAGAAGATATTGCGATAACTGATATCAAAGTGCAGATGGAAGGAGATGGAAAGGTACAAAAGGAGAAGCAAGAGGTGGACCAGAAAGGTGGACCAGAAATCAAAAAGGTGGACCAGAAAGGTGGACCAGAAACGAGAAATGCCATTTTGCAACTTATCACCAGCAATGGGAATATCACTTCCAGAGAAATCGCTAGCACTCTGAATATCAACAGAAGTGCTATCTCCAAGCATCTCAAGAAGATGCAGGAAGATCATATCATCCGCAGAGAAGGCTCGCAGAAATCAGGCAGATGGGTTATCATATCATAATTCTAAAAGTTACGATTATGGCAAAACAATTAGTAAAGTTCATGAATGATCGCTTGCAGCGAGAAATGGATAAGCTTTGGAAATCTGGCGAAATGAGCAATGAAAAGTTGCAGGAAATGCAGTCAGAACATTTGCGCACGGCTTGTAAATAAACTGACAAATAATCAATCTCCATTACCATTAAAATGCAATTTTTTCAAGCATAAATCAACCTTATCCTCGAAAAAGTGTATTATTTAACATTTGTTATCATCGAAAAAGTGTATTTTTCGGGATATTCGGTGGTTCTGACAATAAAAAAGCAGTTGTTGCCTCTTACCGCAACAACTGCTTTTTCTTTTACAATATCACCAGCTATTCTACTACAATACTTACTGTATCATAACAAAAGCGTCCTCCTCCTTTCTACACCTCCTTAATCTCCAGCGTTACTTCGTTGCCTCGCCAGACCGCCTTCTTGATGCGCTCGTAGAGGGTGGTGAAAAGCGGGTGGCTCTTCAACACATAGCCGGGGGCATGAACCTCACCCACCAGGATGCTGCCACGGCTCATCGTAAACGGACCGTTGCCCGGCTGAATCATCGCACATGGCAGGGAGGCGAAGGCTGAAATATCGCCAAACTCATGAGAATGACGAGCCTTGCAGCAAAGCTCACACTGGGATGAATCCATCGGAACCAGGAACGGCATCTTGCGATGGTGATAGATGCACTTGCCTATGCACACACGATACTTTCCTGCCGGAAGACAATCGGCTGCACGCTCCACCGTGCCGCATACCTTCACCTGCTCAATCCCTTCGCCAGCAACTTCTTTCACAACTTTGAGTGTGCCCATGATAGTGCCACGCTCACGCAATAGACGATTTACATAAATTTCCATATCTACCTAAAATTAAATTAAAAAGCAAATTAAAAAACATAATAAACATAATAACAAAAAGCATAATTATCAGATACTTACGCAGCCATGAACCTTGGCTTTCGCCTTCTCCAGCGTCATCCCTTCACTACGGCGCAGCTTGAGATAATACTCACTCAAATCCTTGCAACCTTCGGGCAGCTGGTGGTAAACCAAACTGGGCAATGCTTTCTTCAGCTCAAAGTAAAGACTCAATCCTGCTTCGTCCTGATCTGGGAAGATGTGAAGATTTCTTCCGGCAAGAAGCCCTTGAAAGCGGCGGTCGAAAAGCGTGGCACTGGGGATGGCTATGGCATGAATGCCAAGGGTCAATGCTGTCCAGCAATCAGAGGGACCCTCGGTGATGAGCAGCGGTTCATCAGGAGGATAATCCTTCAACCGGTCGAGCCCATATATCATGCGATGACTGCCTGGTGCAAACTTGAATCGGGGAATCTCCTTCGGCATTACGTCATCAAGAGATACCTTATCCATATCGGAAGATGACTCAGACTTCTTCTTTCCCAGATAGCGGCTCTGCACGGAAACCAGTCTTCCCTCCTGGTCGAAATAGGGAAAGATGAGCGATGGACCGTCAAACACTCCACGCCCCACTCTCGCCATGCATACACTTTGCTCCGTGCTCACTATCTGGCAGACCTTCAATGCCTCCGGGCTGAGCAACCGCTCCTCGAAGAGAAATCTCTGCCCCGATTCAGACAGATGCATCTGCCGGAACATCTGCTGGTAAAACTCCACATCTACGGATGATGAGGCAACATGCCCATGCGAAACATGGGTTTCTGCAAAATGTGCTATCAGGGAAGCCATTCTTCTGTCTGATGCCGTAAGTACTTTCTTATCAGCACATTTATCTGCATATCGGGCTGAATTCCAATACTTAGCTGAATTCCCATACTTCTCATCGCCGATATACACATCAAAATGATCTGCCAGCCAATGACAAGCCTCGCTGAAGCCCAGGTTCAGTCGCTCTCTCACCAGTCCGATAGTATCGGCAGAGAATCCGCAGCTATAGCAGTGGCAGGTGTTCTTCTTTACATTGAAGGCGAGACTCGGATGATGATCATCGTGGTGGATGCAGAGGGCTCGCTTGTTGCGGAGCCCCATGCCCAGAAGATCAGCCACCTGCAAGATGTCGAGCTCGCGAAGCTTTTGAATATTAAATTTATCGATCATTGTTTCTTTGTTTTTTTCTTACTTTCCTTACCTGTTTTAGAATACACATTTTTATCTATTTTCTTTATCCAACCCTTACGAGTCCAATTACAGATAAAGTTTTTTACTGGAGTCTTCAAGTCATTACGCTTCAGATATTCCGCCAGGAAATCACGCGAAAACTGCTGTGGCAACTCATCAAACCAATTGTTGGTCTTATATGGAACCAACTCCGACTCAGCATTGATTTCCTCAAAAACATATCCCCATTTTTCCAACATATTCTGCAGAATTCTATCAGCGCAAGCTAGATAAATTTGCTTTACCAATTTATGTATCTCCTGTTCTTCCTTGACACCCTCAAGCTGGTATAGATATTGCATCAATGAAGCTATACGGAAGGCACTGACACTACTTCTTTTGTAAAAAACATCCAAAGCCTTAGACATCGTCTTCAACACTCTTTTACGCTGCAACTCACACCAACGCTGTACAGTGGAATCAAGCCATTGCGTATCAAGGAGTCGCTCCTTACATAATTTTTTACCATCCTCCTCATAACAGCCCTGCATCAGCTTTTCCAGTATATTATCCAGACTTTCAATTTGCTTCACACTCAGAGTCTTGAACATCAGCGGATTATCACCTAACCGATTTTCTATATTACAAAGGATAGTTCGAGTCACACTTCCTCCCTCAATGGCAGCTTTGTCCATATATCGATTGATAGCAGCCGGAGTACCTGTATATACATAGCACAACATCAAATCAACCACAGCCGAATAACTAGTTTCACTCAGATAATCCTGACCAAAGAGAGAACCCAGGTCATATCCAGTCTTGTTGATTTGCTTGATATCAGAAAACTGTCGCTTGCTGGCCTGCACGATAGCACCAATCTCATCAGCAAACTGAAACAATGTTTTTGGACATCCATACAGCTTGACAGGAGCATCGGCTCGCTTGATAAGCATAGAAAGAGACAGATTCTCGTGTAACAGCGTTATATCCGTCTTTGGCTCCGGAGGCAGTTTACCATCCTTTTTACCCTGTCTTCGTTTCAGTTCTGCGTACTTCTGTTCTACACTTCTCTGTTCTGCATCACGCTTCTGCAGAGGAGCCATCAAATACGTCATCAAATATCTGGCAAACGACTTTCCCGAGCTCTGTTCTCCACATACCAGAACATGCAGCAAGATGGCAGAAAGCGAATTGTCGTAAACATAATTCAGACGCAGACGGGTGGCATACACAGCAAGCATGGCACTGGCTACAGCCAAGGTGGCAAACTTGAGTTCTGCGGGTGCCGTCATCATCCATTCTCTCACTCCAGCCGGATAATCCTTGTCACGTATCAGGGGATTGAGTTCTGGCTGCGGCACATCTTCATTGTTCATATTGTCAGCAACCTCTTTTTGGTTTCCAGTCTGAGTTGCTACCTGTGGCTGGGTTGCTGGTTTCTTCTGCGAATCTACCTGCAACTGAAGTTTTGAATTCTCCATCATTACAATAATTGTTTTTGACGCTGCAAAGATATAAAGAGAATTCGAGTGTGAGGCTATCGGATATTGTCGGATAATTCATTTTCCGAAAGACATTATCCGCCTAAAACACGCCTAATGCCGCATAACACAACAGAAAATACGGAGAAAAAAAAGGGCAAAAAAAAATCCTTTCGGAAAATACATTTTTCGTATTTTCCGAAAGGACATCAATCTAAAGGATATGAAAGGCCAGTTGCAGCCTACACCGAAAAGGATGATTCAGGAACTCTGCATAAAACGTTTCACCGCCAGATAGTCACCATCGTATTCATTCAGGTCTTTGGATAACACTCTGGTCAGCGTATCATTTACACTTGAAAGTTTAATCTTGTTTCCCTGTTCATCTTCTCCCAGTTCAAAAAGACAATCCTCCATCAGGAACTTGCAAAATGCGGAACCCGCAGAGGGAAGCTTCATTTTTTTATCATCACACCAATATTGCTTGAAGGCATGAATAGAGAGAATAAGAAAATTATCCTGCTTCGTATCGAGCATAAGCCCCGTACGCTGGCGGGATGATATATATTTCTTGAATACCTGAGCCCAATACTCCGTAGCCTCTACATCTTTTTCCTTATCAGCGTTAGTGAATAAAAGAGAAGGCTTTCTTCCCTTTGGACTTCCATTTCTCGCCAACGTGGTTTTAAGTCTGCCTTCGTGATCCGTTAGAGTATTATCGCTATACAGCATATACCCAATAAGCCAATCATTAAGTTCTTCATTATGCGCTTCATAATAAGAATTACTGATAATTGAACTTATTACATGATCCCTATCTTTTGTTTCCCTAGTCATTTGTTCAAACAAACTAAATGCCAAAGTCTTATAGAAACCATATCCATCTACCAAATCATCACTCAGTTTCATCAGACAGGTAAATAAAATACCCATAATCAGATCTGCCGACTTGTCAATTTCCTCATCAGGGCATTGGGGCACAGCCAATAGGCGCATATCCCCCCATATCCGGCTACGCACAGAAGAATAAACCACCAGGACCTCCTCATCAGCCTCGGTTCTACTGATGAAATCCAGCCATGCCATAACTTCCTGAAACACCTCTTCGGGCAACAGATGAAAATTCTTCAAACTCACCACGTATGGCTGGCATAAGATTCTGATTAGCTTAAAGAAGACATGATCCTTGTAAGCACGATCTATCTCATTTCTTGATATGACGTTTATTCTTTCCAGCATTTTGCTCCTCCTGTTCAATAAGTTTCAAATCGGGATAGATTTCATCAAACCATGCAGCAAGCTTTTTCCTCTGCTCTTGAAATGGCAGTTTTTCCTCCACCTCATCATTCACATCTGCTATGATGCTCTTGTCCAAAGGATAGCTAGCCGCCGAATCTTTAGCCGAGGAAATCACTCTGCCACTGTCCAGCGTAGCTTTTATTTCGTAGCCATTCTTGCAAGCTATGTGCGACATCATATCAAAATATTCCTCCACTTCAGATACGCTCGCATCTTCTGGTAAGCCATAGTCAAAATTGGCATAAGTAGCTCGAATTCCCATTCCATATTTTAAGAACTCTTCAAGCATCATACGCTCTCGCTCGTTTACACTCAGAGGGAACGAGGTCTTGATATTTGGTATCTGCAGACCTATAGACTGAAGGCGGTCTTTTCCATTACTACACAACAATCTCACTTTTTTCCAGAACTCATCCTTTATGGAAATAGGCCGAATCCTCACATTGTAAGGCTGCTTCTTCCTGAAAAGTTCATCCAGACAGACCTCTATATTCTTTCGCACATAGTCAATGTCCTGAAAGGCTGCACTTTTATGCTCTATGCCCATAAGGATATAATCATCAGAATGGCGGAAATCGAAGACAACACTGAAGTAAGGGAAATCTATGACATGATTTTCCTTATGCGACTTTTCTGCATTCAATGTTCTTTGCGACTGCTTCTCCATTCTAAAGTAGAGCATCTCCTTACCAAACTTCGTGAGATTATCAGCCTCTACAGAACGACCTTTGCCATCCAGGAATAACAGTTTTTCATCTATCAGATCGAAAAGTTCATCTGCCAGATTCTTCATTGATTCTACACTTGGCTCATCGTTCAAACCCTTCAGATAGGATTCAAAGGTAAGCCTATAAACAAATATTCTTGCTGTTGGGTTTGCCATTTTTTCTTAATTTGTTAATTCTATTGCAAAAGTACTAATAATAGTTGACAATCTATCATATTTCCATTCTTTTTTTCAAAAAACAGAAAAATAATACAAAGAGAAAAAGTGAACGAGGTGAATGGTGAACGAGGTGAATCACACGCTTTTCCAACTCTATCAATACATTTCATCTGAAAAGAGATAGTAGTAGCTACGCGCGTACATTATTATATAAGATATTCTTAATAAAAAAATCCTTTTTCAGGTATCCGTTTTCCATCAGATTCACCAAATTCACCGTTCACCTCGTTCACTTCGTTCACTTTTTCATACCCCATTCACCTTTTCCCTCTCCCCTCCTCGCCCCTTTTCCTGCGTCGCCACGTAGCAATTCCTGCGTCGCCACGTAATATTTCCTGCGTCGCGACGCAGGAAATGGCAGCTCTATCGAAGGGGATTTCATGCCTCACATCACAACTGCCAAAACTGTGTCCTTCACAACTGCCGGGACAAGCCGATTCAAATGCCGGGACAACTATTGCATTTCGCCCAAAAATGTTGTATCTTTGCATCGTCAATGAAACTCATTGATGGGGCTCTCTGCCAGACAGGATACCGCGGAACTGCATGGAGGGGATGCCCGATACAGAAACTGGATTATTCACTAAAAAGAAAGGAATGAAGAAAATGAAAAAGGAAACTTGGAAGACGATTCTGCAAGTCATCGTCACGGTGCTCACTGCACTCTGTACTTCACTCGGAGTTACGAGCTGCATGTAGTGCTCGAATCTTTCACGAAATCGAGCTAGACAGGAACTGAATTAACCACTAAAATCGAGTTTGTTAAATCAAATTATTCACTAAAAAACTATTTGAATTATGGGTATCAAAGTAAAAGCTATTGAGCGCAACGTCGCTTTTGAGAAGGGTAAGCAGAAGTGGGCATACGTTATGCAGGCAGACCTCTACGGTCAGCTTACCCAGAGTAAGGTTATCGAGGAAGCTGCCGTGCGCAGCGGACTCGCCAAGCAGGTGATCAACGCCGCCTGGGGTGCCATCGGAGCAGTCATCACCGCATGGGCCACCGAGGGTCACTCCGTGGCTGTACCGGGACTCGGCTCCCTCCGATTCGGTCTGAATTCTACCGCCGTGGAGGATGTCAACAAGGTGAGCAGCTCGCTCATCAACCGCCGCTACATCATCTTCGTGCCTAATACCGACATCAAGGAGGAGCTCGCCAAGACCAGCGTCAACATCACCTGCTACGACCGCAACGGCAAGATCGTGAAGCAGGTTACCTCTGCCGACAAGAACGACACCGGGGAGGGTGACAACAAAGATAACACCAACCAGGGCGGAGGTACTTCGCAGGGCGGTGGAACTTCGCAGGGCGGAGGTACCAGCCAGGGTGGAGATTCCAGCCAGGGTGGCAACACCAGCCAGGGAGGCGGTTCTACCGATGGCGATGGTAACGGCGACAACGTAGATTTCTAAAAACAACGCAGATTTCTAAAAACAACGGAGATCTCTAAAATCATCAAGGTGTGCCAGATTACAAGGAAGTGAATCTGGCGCACCTTCTTTTTTTTTATCTTTTTCTCCTTAAAAATGGTCTTTTGGGAAAAACCTCATTCGTTATTCAAGTTTTTTTCGTAACTTTGCACGCGAAATCAATAGCCTGGAATATCAAACAGGCTGGAATATCAGATAGACTAGAATATCAGACAGGCTAGAATATCAGATAGACTAGAATATGAATATGTATTTAAAATAAGGTATAAGATATGAAATCTCACATCAAAATTTATCTACTTGTCTGTATCGCCGCCCTGCTCCTTACGGGCTGCGATACCGTATTCGATGTTCACCCTTACGATGTTCGCGTAAAGGGCGAAACCAATCTGAATGCCAAGAACATACAGAAGATAGAGCAGACGGTGAAGAGCAAGGATACCATCCGGTTTGCCGTGATCAGCGACAGCCATCAGTGGTACGACGACCTGCAGAAGGCGGTTAATGACATCAACAGCCGCCAAGACAGCATCGACTTCGTGATCCACTGCGGCGACATCTCCGACTTCGGCGCTACCCGCGAGATGAAGTGGACTCGGGAGAAAATGCAGAAACTCAAGATGCCTTCGGTGGTGCTGCTGGGCAACCACGACTGTCTGGGCACGGGCAACCAGACCTACGAGGCCATCTACGGCAATCCCGACTTCAGCTTCATCGCCGGAAAGGTAAAGTTCGTTTGCCTCAACACCAATGCCATCGAGTATGACTACTCCCGTCCGGTGCCTAACTTCGACTTCATGGAGGCGGAACGCTCTGCCGATTCGCTCGACTTCGACCGCACCGTGGTGTGCATGCATGCACCTCCCTACTCCGAGCAGTTTAACAACAACGTAGCGAAGGTATTCAATTATTACATCCACGACTTCCCTCGCCTGCTGTTCTGCCTGGACGGTCACGGTCATCATACCAGGACGGAAGACCTTTACAACAACGGCACCCTGTTCTATATGGCAAGCAGCGTACACTTCCGTCAATATTACATTTTCACCATCACACCAAAGGATTATCATGTTGAAGTCATCGATTTTTAAGTTCAGTATATGGGCGCTTCTCCTGCTATCGGCAGGCACAACGGCAAGCGCCGGCGAGGAGGGGTTTGGAAAGGAGAGTTTAGGAAAGGAGAGTTCAGAAGAAGATTCACTCACCCGATACGACAGGCGCATCCTCCGCTATCGCAAGCACTGGGATGTGCTGATGCCTACGCAGAGCGTGATACAGACCTGCGGCAACATGGGTATCATCTCGCTGGGTATCGGATGGGACTACGGCAAGCGAAGCCAGTGGGAGACGCATCTGCTCTTCGGCATCGTTCCGAAATATGATTCGGATGAAGTAAAAATGACAATCACGCTGAAGGAGAACTTCATTCCCTGGCGAAAGGACTGGGGAAAGGGATGGCAGTTTGAACCCCTGGAGTGCACGCTGTACCTGAACACGGTGTTGGGTCACGATTTCTGGACAAAGCAGCCTACCAAGTACGAGAGCGGATATTATCCCTTCTCTACCCGAATCCGCCCGAATCTGGGATTTGGCGAACGGTTTACGTATCAGATTCCGAACAACAGGCGCAAGCGCGTGAAGAGCCTCACGCTCTTCTATGAGTTGAGTACGAATGATATCTATTTCATGCGGTTCTACCGCAACGGCAATGCCGGTTTCTGGGATGTCTTCGGACTGTCGTTTGGTGCAAAAATGCAGATACTCTAAGTTATTTTAAAAGAAAAAAAGATGGAAACAGAAGAGATTGTTCATAAGCTGGAGGCGAAGGGCATCAAGCCCACCTCCAACCGCATACTGGTACTGAAGACTCTGGTGAATGAGCAGAATCCGCTGAGTCTGAAGGATTTGGAACAGAAGATGGTATCGATGGATAAGTCGAGCATCTTCCGCACGCTGACGCTCTTTCTGGAGCATGATGCCGTTCATGCCTTCGAGGATGGAAGGGGGATATTGAACTACGAAGTGTGTGAGGAGGAAGGAGAGTGTGATCATCATGATGGTCATATTCATTTCTACTGCGAATTATGCCACCGTTCGTTCTGCATGGAGGATATCCATATTCCGAGCTTCGAATTGCCGGAAGGATTCTATCCTCACTCCGTCTCCTTCGTCATCAAGGGAGAATGCCCTGAATGCAGGAAGAGGCATCGCTGAAAGCAATGCCTATTCCAAAAGAAGAGGCATCGCTGAAAGCAATGCCTATTCCAAAAGAAGAGGCTTCGCTGAAAGCAATGCCTATTCAAAAGGAAGAGGCATCGCTGAAAGCAATGCCTATTCTTTTTACAACAACAAAAAAAGCTCCGAAGAAAGATGAACTTCTTCGGAGCTTTTTTGTACACCCTTAGGGATTCGAACCCTAGACCCACTGATTAAGAGTCAGTTGCTCTACCAACTGAGCTAAGGGTGCAGCAAGCTTAGCATTTGAGTTATTTCTCAAAAGCGGTTGCAAAGGTACTGCTTTTTTCTGACACCACCAAATTTTTCGGCAACTTTTTTCTTTTTCATGCGCATTTTTCTGATTTTCCATACATTTTCAAGAGAAAAAGTGTATCTTTGCAGCCACTTATACATTATTATATATGTAGAGCATCAAAGAACATAAGAGAATATAAGAGAAATCTTATCAATTAAGAAATCAAAAACATAAGAGAATATGAACGGAATATACACTATCCTGCTCCTCGTGCTGAGCAACATCTTCATGACGCTCGCATGGTATGGACATCTCAAACTCCAGCAGACGGGCACCAGCAGCAACTGGCCACTCATCGGAGTCATCGCCTTCAGTTGGGCGATCGCCTTCTTCGAATACTGCTGCCAGGTACCAGCCAACCGCATCGGATTCATCGACAACGGCGGTCCATTCAATCTGGTACAGCTCAAAGTGATACAAGAGTGCGTGTCGCTCATCGTCTTCGCCATCATCGCCAACATCCTCTTCCAGGGGCAGGGCCTGCATTGGAATCACTTTGCCGCATTCGTCTGCCTCATCGCTGCCGTGTATTTCGTCTTCATGAAATAACTGAGTCCACTTTAAGAAGAACAATTATAACAAAATAAAAGAATAACCGACAATGGAAAAGAAATTACGTGTTGCTTCCCTCTGCGTGCAGGGAGGCTATGAGCCGAAAAACGGCGAACCGATAGAAGTGCCTATCTATCAGAGTACTACATTCAAATACGACAACTCTGAGGAGATGGCGATGCTCTTCGACCTGAAGAAGGAGGGCTACTTCTATACCCGACTCCAGAACCCTACCAATGATGCTGTAGCAAAGAAAATCGCACAGCTCGAAGGTGGTGTGGGTGCCGTATTGACCTCAAGCGGTCAGGCAGCCAACTTCTATGCCGTATTCAACATCTGCGAGGCTGGCGACCACATCGTTACCTCTAACGAAATCTACGGCGGCACCTTCAATCTCTTCGGCGTTACCCTGAAGAAGCTCGGCATCGAGTGCACCTTCGTAAACCCTAACGCCAGCGAGGAGGAAATCCAGAAGGCTTTCCGCCCTAACACCAAGGTGGTGTTCGGCGAAACCATCAGCAACCCTGGCTGTGCCGTGCTCGACATCGAGAAGTTCGCCCGCATCGCTCACAAGAACGGCGTGCCTCTCATCGTAGATAACACCTTCGCCACACCTATCAACTGCCGCCCATTCGAGTGGGGTGCCGACATCGTTACCCACTCTACCACCAAGTATATGGATGGCACCGCATCGCAGGTAGGCGGCGTAGTAGTGGATAGCGGCAACTTCGACTGGATGGCGAATGCCGAAAAATTCCCTGGCCTCTGCACACCGGATGAGAGCTACCACGGCTTGACTTACGTGAAGGCTTTCGGCAAGATGGGATACACCACCAAGCTCGTGGCACAGTTGATGCGCGACCTGGGTTCCATCCCTGCGCCAATGAACTCATTCATCCTGAACCTGGGTCTCCAGAGCCTGCACCTGCGTATGCGCCAGCATTGCGAGAATGCGCAGAAGGTGGCTGAGTTCCTGCAGAACGATGAGCGTGTGGCTTGGGTTCACTATAGCGGACTGAAGGGCGACGAGTATTACGACCTTGCCCAGAAGTACATGCCAAACGGCACCTGCGGCGTCATCGCCTTCGGATTGAAGGGCGACCGTGAGACTGCCATCAAGTTCATGGATTCACTGGATATGATCAACATCGTAACTCATGTGGCAGATGCCCGCACCTGCGTGCTCCACCCTGCCAGCCATACCCATCGCCAGCTTTCAGACGAGCAGTTGAAGGAGGCAGGCGTTGCGCCAGACCTGATCCGATTGTCAGTAGGTATCGAGGATGTAGAGGATATCCTGGATGATATCAAGCAGGCATTGGATAAGATATAAAAGAATGAGGAGGGTGTGTCAATGACACACCCTCCTCTCTCTTTTATTTATACCAATTTATAAATCTCACTAGGCGTCTTCCGCTTCAGCACTTCCAGCTCGAAGTCCTTTCCGGCAACGATGCCCTTGCTCCTGAGAATCTGCTCCACGGTCTTTCTCGCCAGTTCGGGATGATTATTCTCCTCACTGAGATGGCAGAGCCAAACGTGGCGGAGGCTCGGAGTGGCGAAGTCGGCAAGCGCATGGGCACACTCATCATTGCTGAGATGACCGTTCGGACCCAGGATTCTGTCCTTCAGATACTGAGGATATTTTCCTGTCTGAAGCATCTCCACACTATAGTTCGATTCCAGCACCAGATAGTTCGCCTTGCCGATGAACTCCTGAATCTCCTCCGTGATGTGTCCCACATCCGTAACCAGACAGAATGTGACACCCTCGTGTTCCACGAAATAGCCCACATTATCCGTACTGTCGTGAGGCACCCCAAACGGAGTAACCCTGAACTCGCCCACCTGGAACGGCACACCTTTCTCTATGATGTGCGCATGATTGGGCACGATTTTCTTTCGGACGCAATAGTTGCGCTCGATACCTGCATGAACTTTACGGGTTGCATATACTGGTAGATGATAGTCAGTACTCAAGCTCCCCACCGACTTTACATGGTCGGCGTGGTCATGGGTAATGAGGATATGATGCACATCCTCGAAGCGCAATCCATAGTTATGGAAGTGCTTTTTCAGGGTTCTGATACCTACTCCTACGTCTATCAATAGCGAATCCGTCTCAGTGTAAAGATAGTAGCTGTTGCCACTGCTTCCACTGCCAAAGGATATAAATTTTAGCATTTTAATTGTTATTTTCCCTGCAAAGTTAGCAAAAAAGATTCTTATTACAAAGTTTTTTACTATCTTTGTGCCCAAAATAAGCAAATAAATAGAAATTTTAAGATTTAGGAAACATGGTTAGGAAAACAATATCCTGTATGGCTATCGCCGTAGCAGCCATACTAGCAAGCGCTTACACCCTTACGGGATGCCAATCTCATCAGGGTGACGAAGACCAGCTGGAGAATGACATCGATTCATTCGCCACCTACTACTTCAACTGGCAGTTCCCCAAGACTCTGAAGTACTGCACCCAGAGTTCGGAACCCTGGCTCCGCTATGCTGCCAGCAACGTGCATCAGGCGGATGTAGATCTGCTGCGCACCAAGGCTGAGGATGCCACGATAGAGATCAACGACATTGACTTCAGCGACGACGGAGCGAACGCCACCGTCAGCATCACCGTATATAATTTTCTGCAGATGGACACCATCGGGCAGGAAGCCCACCTCGTAGAGGAGGCCGACTTCCACCTGCCGATGCGTATCGAGAACGGGGTATGGAAGATTAGAATGGTAAACCTACCGCGAAGTGAAAGGCGAAATCACGACTGAGCTTTGGGTGAATAATCGCCCAATGCTCATCCCCACTCTCGTAGGCAGGATTGATTGCCTTCATACCCATATCGAAACGGAGGATGAAATAATCGAAGTTCAACCTCAGACCCATACCATACGCCGCAGCAATCTGCTTGTAGAACTTATCTAACTTAAACTGTCCGTTGGGCTGCTCATCATATTTTCTGAGCGTCCAGATATTACCTGCATCCACAAACAGGGCACCTTCGAATTTCCAGAACAAAGGAGTGCGGTACTCGGCATTCAGGTCGAGCTTCATATCACCCGTCTGGTTGATGAAGTCGATGCGCCCGTCATTGCCCTTGTATCCGCCAGGTCCCAGCTCTCTTACGCCCCAGCCTCTCACCGAGTTGGCACCACCCGAAAAATACCGTTTCTCGAAAGGCAGCACCTTGCTGTTGCCGTAAGGATACGCCACGCCGATGCCTGCATGCAGCGCCAGCACATTGCGGTCGTCGAAGCGCACCAGATGGGTGTAGTCGAAATCAGCCTTGGCATACTGGGCATAGGCGATATTGATGAAGGTACGCTGTCCCTGAGAATTTATCTTGAAATTCAGCGCCTTGGAGAAAGCGCTGAGCAGATTGCCCGAAGACTCCACATTCAGTCGGAAGGCATCTACCTCATCGCTATAGGTCAATCCGAATCCCATCTTCATGATGAAGATATCCTCGTAGTTATAGCGCAGGATGGCATTTCTGTTATCTGCATCATCCAGATAGTCGCGCTTGAAAGTCTCTGAAATCCAAGGCATATACACATAGTTGAGATCGAGCAGGTCGAATCGCCAGTTGAGATGATGGCGGGGTTCAGCCCAGCGGTAGCGCCATGCCATGGAGAAGACGCGACGATGGAACTCCGGACGGTTCTGGAGATCCCAGGCCACCGAATACTCCGTATTGGCAGTCTGTCTTCTTCTGAAATTCTTAGACAGCAGCGGTGCCACGAAGCGTGGAAACACCAGCTTGCTCTCTATCGAATACTCCTGATAATTCTGGTCCTGATAGCCCTCCAGTCCGGTGATAGCCTCGTAGGCACCACGCAGCTCGATACTCAGCTGTTCGCTACCCCGGAAGAGGTTTCTGTTGGTATAGGTGAGCGAAGCCGCAGCACCCAGGTCGCCAGCCGTATTGGTTCCTTCCGGCTGGAAGGAGATGGTAGAAGGCTTGTTGGTGCTGATCTGGATATTGCAATCGAGCATTCCGCTATCGGGAGCTTCCACGAATCGGATATTGGTATATTTCACCGCCTGCAGGCGTGCGAAATTATTATACGTACGTTGCAGGGCAGAGGCGCTGTAGGGACTTCCCTCCTTCAGGGCAGTGGCATTCAGGAGCACCTGATGGCGCAGGTGGATGCGGTCGCTGTCGTTGCTGAGATAGTTGATCTTCCTGATCTCGTATCGGGAGTGCGGGGTTTCCGGCGCATTACTGTTAGCCTTGTAGTTCATCAGATGCAGGGTAACGCCGATGTCTTTGCTGCCCGTGATGGTATCTGCAGAAAAGTGGATGAAATCCTTGTTGAAGCGGAAGTATCCATCATCAATGAGGAGATTGGAAATACGCTTGCGCTCATTATCCAGCGCCTCTACCGTGAAACGCATTCCCGGCTTCAGCATCTGGTTATCAGGATTATCCAGCTGCAGTCTATCCTGTATGTTCTTATCCTCTATGTCATACTCCACCTTGCCGATGAAGAACGGCTCACCGGGATGCAACAGATAGGTGGCATCCAGCTTCGGGGCTTTCTTCCGCTTCCTGCCCTTCGCATTCTCATTCTCGCCATCCGCATTTCCAATCTCGCCACTCATCTCATTCCTGGTTCCGGCATTCGCCCAATCCTCTCCGTGAACGGTAGTATAGAGGGATACGCCAGCGTGCAGGAATCCCTGGTTCTGCATCGCCGTGAGCAGGTCCTGGCAAGTGAGTCGGGCCTGAATGGAATCATAGATGACGGGCTTCTTGCTGAACGGGTTTTTAAAGAGTGCAAAGAGCTTTGGCTTCTCTTTCTGTCGCACATACTGCTTGAGCGCCCCTGCATCATATTCTGCAGAGTCGCTCTTCACTTCCACCTTATTTAATATATACTCCCCTTCCTGCACATACTTGCTGGCAGAACATCCAGCCAGGATCAGTGGCAGGGCGAGTACTGAAATCTTCTGTATTTTCAAAATTCTCATCTTTTAATTACAATAAGGTACACGCTTCTTCTGTAGAAACTACCTTAATAGCACTCTCTTCAAAATCTTTAGAATTTCTGGTTACTAAATAATCTGAACCCGAACGTAATGCAGAATAATACTGCACTCCATCCTCAAAATCTTTCCATCCTGCATCATACGAGTGATAGATATCAGAAGAATCAACAGAACATACTTCAATAAAAGCACGCAGGAAGTCTATTTTACGACGGAAAATATCCATCGGCATTTTGCAACGTTCTACACAAATGAAATTCGCAGTAACTATTGACAGAGTTGATACACAAATCGAGACTTTCTTTTCAAATGCATACGATACAATCATAGCTGCAGCATCATAAAACAGAGGACGTTCCATGATAAAATCTATCAAGACATTAGTATCTAAAAATAGCTTCATAAATATTTCTCCATTAATGCGTCAGCCTTTTCTTCTTTATAATCTTCAGATAATCCTTCAGGGCATTTAAACCCAACCTCCAAAGCCTTTACTTCAGGGGATATATAGAACTTATTCTTAGGATGTTCTTTAGATTTGATCTTATCCAAGAAAGAGTTCAATACAGATATTACAGCCTCAGTTACACTGATATTATTCTGCCGAGCATACCACTCCACATTACTGTATGTCTTATTATCTAAAGCAATTGTATTCATTGTATAATCTCCTATTTTATGAAATATGCTGCAAATATACAGTCTTTTTTTCACTTTTCCAAAATTTAATACAACTATTTTGCCACTTTAAAGAAAATTGAGTACCTTTGCATCCATTAAAGATTAGAAACAACGACAAATGATTAGCAAGAATAAGATAAAATACATTCGTTCGCTCGAACAGAAGAAGAACCGCAACAAGGAAGGAAAGTTCGTGGCGGAAGGTTTCAAGGTAGTAGATGACCTGCTCGCCCTGCAACCTGCCGACCTCATCGTGGCTACCCAGGAGTGGCTCCACGGCAAGCACTTCGCGGATCAGACAGAGGTGATCGAGGTGACAGAGGAGGAGCTGAAGAAGGTGAGCTTCCTGCAGCATCCGCAGCAGGTGCTGGCTGTTTTCAGACAGGATACCGGCTGCAATAAGCAGGATTCCAACAACTCTCAGGAAGAGGCGGAGGAGAACTTCGGCTTTTCTAAAATCAACACCCAGGAACTGAGCCTCGCCTTGGATGGCGTACAGGACCCGGGCAACCTGGGCACCATCATCCGCATTGCCGACTGGTTTGGCATCACCCACATCTACTGCAGTCAGGATACTGCCGACGTGTATAACCCGAAGGTGGTACAGGCCACGATGGGCAGCATTGCGAGAGTGAAGGTGGAATATGGCAACCTGCTGGCTCTGGTGGAGTCATTGCCGGCAGATGTACCCGTATATGGCACCCTGCTCGATGGCGACAACATCTATCAGCAGCAGCTGGAAAACCGGGGACTCATCGTGATGGGAAACGAAGGAAAAGGCATTTCGCCTGCCCTTGCCAAGAAGGTGAACCGAAGACTGCTCATCCCGAACTTCCCGGAAGGAAGAGCCACTGCCGATAGTCTGAACGTAGCAATCGCTACCGCCATCACCTGCTCGGAATTCAGAAGAAACTTTTAAAGACCAAAAAGGTCAAAAGTGATTTTTCGGAATAGTTAAACAGCATCAAATCATATAACTATGGAAGTAAATGAATTATTTAAGCAACGCAGCATAACTGCCTGCATGAAAGCATCCTACAATACCGTAACGAGCGATATCCGTTCGCTCGTCAAGCAGACCTGGGTTACCCACGTGCCCTTCGCAGTATTGCTGGCAATCGTACTTTACTTTCTCCTCCCCAACAAGTCGCTTCACGATTGGGGAGAAGCGAATCCGATGGCTTCATTCATCCTGCAAACCATCATCTACGCAGCCACCCTCGTGATGGCGGCAGTATCATTCTGGCATCTCCTGCCCCACAAGCAGCTTTGTCCTCAGGGCGAAAAGCGCAAGCCGGGCAGATCGCTGGTCCGCATCCTCCGCCACTTCGGAGGCTTCCTCATGACCTGCTTCCTGGGCATGATGATTGTAGGCATCGCCACCTTTATCGCAGCTGTGCCTACCATCATCCTCATCATCGCCCAGTTCTACTCACAGTTGGGTGCACTCCAGGGCGATCCACTCGGCGTACCGGGCTATTTCACCCCACTCCTCTTCCTCGTCTTCACCCTCACCAGCCTGCTCATCATCTATGCCCTCACCTGGCTCGGCATCGCTCTGGCTTACCAGTATGCATCCTACAAGGTGCAGGATGAGGAAAAGAAAAAACTGAAGGAGAGTCAGCAGCAGATGGCTGTAGCCGGCATAGAGCAGATGGCTACAGAAGAAGAGGAATACAAAAAGTATTAATCATATTAACATAAATGAGATAGAAAGAGACATGAAACAGACAAGATTACTCTTCATCGACCGCGACGGAACCCTGATTCAGGAACCTGCGGACGAACAGATTGACAGCTTCGAGAAGCTGGTATTCACCAAGGGCGTATTCCGCAACCTCGCCTTCATTGCCCAGCACACCGACTACGAGCTGGTGATGGTGAGCAACCAGGACGGACTGGGCACGGACTCCTTTCCGGAGAACACCTTCTGGCCAGTACACAACTTCATCATCCAGACCCTGGAGAGCGAGGGCATCCACTTCAGCAAGCAGCATATCGACCGCCACTTCCCGGAGGATAACTCGCCAATGAGAAAGCCGGGCACGGGCATGCTGACCGAATATATCGACAACCCAGCCTACGATATGGCAAACAGTTATGTTATCGGCGACCGTGAAACCGATGCCCAGCTTGCCGAAAACCTGGGTTGCAAGAGTCTGATTCTCGGAAAAGACGGTATGGACTGGGATAAGATTGCTGAGATTCTCTTTGCCGGCGACCGCATTGCCGAGGTGAAGCGCACCACCAAGGAGACGGATATCTACATCAAGGTAAATCTCGATGGTTCTGGCAAATGCGACATTTCTACCGGTCTCGGTTTCTTCGACCACATGCTGGAGCAGATAGGCAAGCACGGCATGATGGACCTCACCATCCACACCAAGGGCGACCTCTATGTGGATGAACATCACACCATTGAAGATACGGGTATTGCCCTGGGCGAATGCCTGCTGCAGGCATTGGGCGACAAGCGTGGCATCGAAAGATACGGCTACAGTCTGCCGATGGATGATTGTCTCTGTCAGGTGGCATTGGATTTCGGTGGCCGTCCATGGCTGATCTGGGATGCAGAGTTCCATAGAGAGAAGGTGGGCGAAATGCCAACCGAGATGTTCAAGCATTTCTTCAAGAGTCTGAGTGATGCGGCAAAGATGAACCTCAACATCAAGGCAGAGGGCGAGAACGAGCATCACAAGATAGAAGGCATCTTCAAGGCGCTTGCCCGCTCGCTGAAAATGGCGGTGAAGAGAGACATCTATCACTTCGAGCTTCCTAGCTCAAAGGGAATGCTGTAATCAATTGATAATTAATAATTGATAATTAAAGCCCGACAAGATTCACTGAATCCTGCCGGGCTTTTTGGTTTTTCAAGAGTTAGAGATTCAAGAATTATCCCTGACTAAAATTTAGTCATGAACTCCACAACAATCTTATCCTTTTCTGAAGTCTTGGCAATGCCACCCTTGCGATAGAAATACTTCTCGTAGTTGATACGGATATCAGAGATGAATGGCTTGGCAAGGCTCAGGGTTACACCGCCCGTTATACGATGGCGCTTGTAATCATTGATCTTCAATGCACCCAGTTCTGTATCAGAACCGCCATATCTTGTACCATCGCTGTGGTCGCTCATGAAATCATATCTTGCCAATGGCGAAACCTTCCTGATGATGCTCTTCTGATTGATGACCGGAATATCATAGCATACGAAACCATCGAACGCATGAACATCGTGGAAGGCGTCCTTGCTGTAATGCTTGTAAAGATACTCAGCCTCAGCAATGAAACCGCCCTTATGGAAGGTAATACCGCCATCATACATCGTTACCGTGATATCAGATGGCTTGATCTTCTGGGTGCTCAACACCAGGTTCACATTCGGAAAGAGGAACTGAGCCTTGGCAGAATAGTTAACACCCTTGGTCCAGTAATCCTTCTGGTTGGTCAAGCCAGAACCGTTGAAGATACCGGCATTCACCACGATAGGAAAGCCAACATTCCAGGTGTATCCTATTTCAGCACCCACATCGCGCACGTTACCCACCTGCTTGGCGATGAACGAACGGTTGGCGAAGTACTGCTGATGAGGAGAACGGTGAGCATCGATGGTGAATGGCACACGCTCCTGACCGATGGTGAACTGCAGGGTCTTCCAAGGCTTAATGCGTGTATAGGCATCGAGCATCTTGATCTTACCCTCGTCGCAGAGGTCGATTTCCGCCTTATAGCTTACCTGAGGTGTTACATTGCCAGTCACGTTGATGCGGGCTGTACGCACCTCGAATCGTCCCTCCCCTTCTTCGGTCTGGTACTCATACTTAGAGCGGATGGTTCCACCAATGGTCATGGTCTTGGTGAATTCCCCGATGCCCTTCTCCAAAGAACTGTTTCCAGAATTCTGGGCATTCATTCCCATCGACACCATCGTGAGTGCCATCAACAAATACGTTTTCTTCTTCATTTCTTACCTTATTATATATACACGTAAATCTGATTTTCTTTATTCCGAATGAAATCTTTTCCGATGATGCGGAAAGACATCTTCTTCATTTCGACTGCAAAGGTAAGGAGAAGATATTTCTACCGTAAAACATAAGTATTACAAAGCTGTTACATCACTGATTTTCTGCACCTGTAATATCATTGTAATGATGGCAAAAACAGAGGAATAAACCACTTCATCCACAAATAAAATAAAAGATATGTCTATATCTCAAATTTTTATGCTATCTTTGCACGGAAATGTGCGAAGGTAGCATTTTTTTGTTTACCTTCCGCCTCTTCTTGCGTCATACACATAAAAAGAAACAAATGGAAGAAACAGAATTTGAACATATCGCCCAGGAAATGCGCCCCAGGTTGACGGCACATTGCCAACGCTATCTCTCGGCAGGAACCCTTGCCGAAGAAGCCGACGACATCGTGCAGGAAACCCTGGTGAAGCTCTGGAAGATGCGCGACAGGCTCTCTGAATACCAGAGCATCGAGGCCCTAGGTATGACGATAGCCAGGAATCTCTGCATCGACCATCTGAGACGCAACAAAGCCCAGACGGCATCGCTGGAACAGATGAAGCATCCTGCAGAAATCTGTACGGCAACCGAGCGTTCCGACCAAGCCATCATCGGCGAAGATACGCAAAGGCGACTCAACAGGGCGATGGACAGGCTTCCGGATACGCAGAGAAGAATGCTGCTATTGAGAAGCGAGGGAAAGAGCCTCGATGAGATTGCCGAAATCTGCGGAGCCAACAAGACGAGCACCAAGACGATGATTTCTGCAGCAAGAAGATCATTGTTGAAAATGATGAAGTCATAAACTCTAAAAAGGAAAGAAATGAAGAAACTAGAAGATATAACCTATCGCCACGAGCTGATAGAGCGCTACCTCGATGCTGATACCAGCGTGGAGGAAGAACAGGCATTGGCTGATTTCTATCGCCATTGCGAAGATAAGGATTTAACGGATGAGGATCTCGACATCAGAAACCTGATGCTGGGAATGGAGAACTATACTCCGAATATTCATCAGGTGGAAGAAGCTGATGGACAACCGCAAATGAAAGAGATGTCCCTTGCAGCTTCAAAGAAGCACGAAACAAGATGGGTACGCCTCTCAGCCATTCTTCTCGCTACGGCGATGCTGGCAGGACTCATCTTCCTGCTCTTCCCTATCAAGGATTATTTCTCATCCTCTTCTGAACAACAACCTGGCCTTACCGCCAACCTGGTTCCTACAGAGCAGGTGGTTCGCTCGCAGCCATCTTCCGAGGATGAAGACGGGAACCTGAATGCATACGAAAAGATGGAACGTGCCGACTCCCTCTTCCTGGCTGCAACCCAGGATATCGTGACCCCGCAGGAAATGAAGTCAAGCAAGATGGCCCTTACCAAAAGAAAGAATATCGCAGAAAGAAGCGAGAAAGATGCTGAGAAGACCTCTTCTGAAACAGAAAGAAGCATTCATGAAGATTTCAATCAGATTTATGAAGTAGCCTCTGCCGCCCTGCCTTCTGCCGAGCAGCTTACCATCAACCGCCAAGGCGATAACATCGTTATCTCAACCCTGGACAACGACGGCAATATGCAGCATTACACCATCAATATCACAGAAACACAAGATGGTAGTTATCAGCTACTTCCATTGGCACAGTTAAACGAATGATAAAACATTTCACGCTGAATTATAAACATTTCACGCTTATGAAAAAGTATATTTTCACCATTGCATTTGCCCTGCTGGGCATAACCAGCAGTATGGCATCCAAGGCAGATACCCTGCGTATCTACAGTATCGACGGCGAGCGCATTCCAAACTTCACCGGCAAGGAACTCATCGGTAAAACCATCAAGAATTACCAGGTAAACACCAACGTCCTGCCGGCACCCAAAAGAGATGTGATAGAGATTCATATCATCACCACTACCACACCTCCTGCCCCCAAGCCAAACCCTCACTATCTAATCAAGGGCAGAGAGCAGGAACTGACTAAAGAGGAATTCTACAAGATTTCTCCCAGCAAAATCAAAGCCATCGAGGTCTTGAAAGAGGGCACCAAGGCCATTCAGGAAAGAGGCCTGAAGGAGGATGGCAGAGCCTACATCATCGTTACTCTGGAGAAATAACAGATAAGACGTATCCCTTTTTCTTCAGCGACTCAATCTTAACGGTCGCATCATGCTGAAGAGCATGGCGAAGATACGTCATCTGCACATTCACAGCCAGGGAGTTGGCATAGCTTACGGTACCCCACACCGCCTCCTGTATCATCTCCTTGCTTACTACATTGCCGATATTCTTCGCCAGCAGACGGAGGATGTCGGCTTGTCGGCTGGTGATGAGCACACGAGAGGAACGGGTACGAAGCTCATTGTTGTTATAGCAGAAGGTGGTTTCTCCGAAATGATACACCTCCTCTTCTATCGTCTCACTCTCATTCATGGAGAACCGCTCCTCTATTCTTGCCAGCAACTCTTCCGGATA